>OLIT01000490.1_pt1 | contig 40569 bp, 54 predicted proteins | sample 1601341 | NCBI WGS metagenome assembly OLIT01 (sample SAMEA2452121, study PRJEB22498) | human gut metagenome | biome: human feces; feature: human gut; material: feces | place: Australia | collected 2012
TAGAAATAATTGAACCTACTTTTCCCTTGATGGAAAAGTAGTCAAAAGATCAAGGCTTAACCGGCTTCACTGCTCCGGTGAAAGACTTCGCTGAAAAATCCGAAACTCGCTTCGCTCAGACAACGGATTTTTTTAACCGCTTCGTCTTCCCCCTACGCGGACGTTCACCCGCTTAGGCCTTTCCAAGGAAGCTGTGCTTCCTCTTAGGATGGCCGATACCGGTACTTATAGAACAAAAACTTTCGGATTTAACAGGTAGTATCGGCAATCTTAAGAGAACGCAAAGCGTTCTATGAAAGGCCTCATCTGGTGAGCGTAAAGCGAAGTATCCGTAGAGAGCGTCCGGAGGCTGTGCTGTTTGAGCGTAGCGAGTTCACAGACGACAGCGAACGCAGGATGCTGAGTAGCGAACCAGATGCAGCCTTGATCTTTTGGTTACTTTTCTATCAAGAGAAAAGTAACATTCACTTCTGATGAATTCTGAATCAATTTATAATTCTCTTTTTATTTACTGGCTTTCAATCCCCTGATGACAGAAGAGGTGAAACCGGACAGTTCCATTTCATTCAACCCCTTGATGGTAATACCGCCGGGAGTGGTAACCTTGTCGATCTCCATTTCCGGATTGCTCTTGTTTTCCAATAACAGGTCGGTAGCCCCCTTTACGGTATGGACAACGATCTCCTGTGCCTGCTTCGGATAGAAACCCAATTCGACACCGCCTTCAATAGCAGCACGGATATAACGTAGGGCGAAAGCGATACCGCTGGAAGCCAGTGCAGTACCGGCACCCATCAGGCGTTCTTCTACCAACATCGCATTGCCAAGCTCATTGAATATATTTATTATCAGGTCGGATTGCTCCGGTGTTGCGTTATGGGCGGAGACGAAAGTCATACTGCTCAATACCTCGATAGCGGTGTTGGGCATAATACGGAAAAGAGCCGGAGTAACCCAGTCTTCATAACTGGTGTTTTTAGTGAGATAAGAATTCAGCGTATCGAAGGTGATTCCGGCAGCTACCGAAACGATGATCTGTTTGTCGTAATCGAGCACTCCTTTTATCTGGTCGATGATCTCTTCCACCCGCCAGGGCTTTACTGCTATGACGATGATGTCTGCTCCCTTTACAGCTTCTATGTTGTTGAGTGACAACACGAAGTCTGGATTGGCCGCTTTCATTTTGTCCAATGTGGCTTGCGACTGTGCCGTACAGGTGATGTCCGATGCTTTAAACATATTTCCTTTTGCCAGTCCGCGGGCGATGGCGCCACCGATATTTCCGGCTCCGATAATCGTAATTTTCATGTCTCCGTTAATTTATAATTGTAAAATCATGAGTTGCAAAAGTATGGAAAAAAGGAATAAAACCCGTACTACGGCATAGAAATTATTTATTATCTAACGCTGTTTGCGAAAACCCAGTGTTAATGAGGGTTTTGAAGGATTTGAGCTTTTTTCATTTAAACTCAAATATAGGATAATTTGATTAGAATTTACTTTGTGTTTTACAAAATATTTACAGAAATATGGAACAACAAATGCATAAAAGCCCCTCTAGACATCTTGTTTTAGATTTGGGGAAAATTGAAATTAGATCGGGAATCTATTTCCTGTATCAAGATGGTATTTTACAATATATAGGACAAGCTAGAAATATAGCTAAACGTATAATTGAGCATATTGAGGAGGGATTAAAAACCTTCAATCATGTTGAGTATGAGTTAGTCTCTGAATCTGAATTAAATACAGTAGAATCTATGCTCATAAAATCATTACAGCCCCCATTAAATGTGAAAATGGTTGATGCTGGTAAGTTGAAAAGGAACAATTCTATTGTAAAAAGGTCGTGTGTAACAATGGTTCCTGTGATTCTTTCTCATCATTTGAAGATGGATGGTACTATTAATGTTAAGATAAGAGTGACATTCAAAAGAAAGTCTTTTTACTTAAAAACGAACATATTTGTTTATCAGGAGGACATTATAGAAGGAAAGATTACAAATGTAGAGAAGTTGAAAGATGCCAAGGTTTTAATTAACAAAATATACAAGTCGATTAAATACGTATCTCTAGATAGCTCATTTGAATATTTAAGAAAAAGGATAGAGGAGGTAAAAATATAATATGGCAACAATAGCATGTGTGATTTTTAAACACCATAAAAAAGCAGACGGGACATTTAATCCCAAAATTAGAGTGACACACAACCGGACAACATCGTATATGTCTACGAATATCTATACGCCGTTTGTCCGGTTTAAACGAGGTGCCTCAACCGGTACTATAACTAATGGTGAGGTTGAGGATAGTTTAAACGATAGGGTGAGTATGATCCGGAAGATTGTTAACACGAATCAAGATGCCGTTGATTTGTGCGAGAATGCTGGAGAGCTTGTAGGATATATAGATCGGTATATAAATAGGCAAAATTTGAATATAGACTTTATTGAGTTTGCTCGGGAATATATTCGTTCTATACCCAAAGAGGGGACACAGTGTGTACAGACAACGGGGATAAACATGCTCTGTCGTTATTTAATGGAAACAACAGGGAGGACCTTGTTTCCCATTAAATCACTTACATCAAAGTTCCTTATGAAATATGAAGCATGGTTGCGGACTGATAGAATATTTATTATAAATGGACGAACATTTAAATCCCCGGCTATGGAGAATACTGGGATTGTTAATTACATGGTGCCTATCCGCACTATATTTAATCGGGCTAAAGATGCGTATAATGATTATGAATTTGATGATATTATAATAAAGGGTGATCCATTTAAGGTATATCACATACCTGAAGTTAAACGACCACCTAGAAGGGCGTTGTCAAAGGATATACTGCTTAAAGTGTTTAATTATAATCCTCCTAAAGGCTGGCGGAGCGATGCACTAGCATACGACTTATTTAAAATGTCATTTATGCTTGCAGGAATGAATGCAGTAGACTTTTATAATTGCACTACTTATAAAGATGGAAGGATAGAGTATTTTCGTACAAAAACAACAGACAGGAAGTCATCGGGCGATGCGTTTCTTTCAATTCGAGTTAGACCGGAAATTGAGCCTTTGATTGAGAAGTATAGGGATAAAACAGGAAAACGAGTGTTTAACTTCTATCAGAATCATAAAAATATTAAAGCTTTAAATCACGCAATATCTCGGGGACTCAAATACGTAAGGGAGGCAACCGGTATACCGAAATTGCAATACTATTGTGCCCGTCATAGCTTCGCCACTATCGCCAGAACTAAATGCGGGAAAAGCTTGGATGATGTTGCTTTCTGTCTGACCCACTCATCTGGCCATGATATTACAGAGATTTATGTGGATCCGGATTATGGTTTGGTAGATGAGGTAATTGATAAGGTTGTGGAATATGTATTTAAAGAGGGACAGGAGTAAATATATATTACTCCTGTTTATAGATCTTTCTTGTACTGCTTAAATATGATAATTAGATAAATAATTACTGAGATCAGAAAGCATATAGCTGTAATACCTAAAAGTATAATTATTAGGAGGCCAAAGATGGATGTTGGTTTCCAATATTTAATTACTAAACATATTATATATAAGGCAATTGAAAATACAGTAAGAGAAAAAATTCTAATATTTATAGATTTTAAGATTCTAATATTTTCATTTGCGAAATATTTCAAACTATTAAGATGAGGGGATAAACCCTCAATTCTAATAGTTTCATTAACCTCTTTTAAATAAGCCTTTTTACCGATAATAAATGAATAAATAACAGTGAATAGAGTAACTTCTATTCCAAACATAGTTAAAGACATACTGGAAATATCATTGACAATTTCAGTGAAGAAATTGTGCTTCTGTAATATTTCAACAAAATCTTTAAGATATGTACATAAATTATTCATTTACTAAAAATCTAGATATTAATGGTTCAATTGCATCAAATATATATTTTATATTATAAATATCATCCGTTTTATCAACTAAAACTTCATAATTATATGATTGCTCTATTGTTTGTTGGAATCCATTGGCACAATCTTTATGTAAATCTGTTATTTTTATAGTTTTATCTCCATCAAGAGAAAAGTTAATAACTCTTTTACAAAAACCTTCTGGTTCTTCTTGAATGAAGCCTTCAACAACATTAGAAGGGATATTAGTGTAAGATGAACTATATGTCTCAGTCACACTGGTTGAAACATGAAAATCTTTTAGAGTTGTATCATCATCGCTTTTTTTGTATTGGGTCACATATTTTACCAACATGTTGTTGATTTTATAGTTCTTCTTTAAATCTTCAGATAATTTTCTGGGCTTAATATGCTCTGTTTTCAAGTTTAAAACTTTTTTTATTACCAGTTTAACAGTGTCTAGTATATCCCCATCTTCTTTTCTAGGATCATCGTATACAAATATATACCAAAAATTAGAATCTTCTCCGTTTTTTGATTCTATAACTGGATATAGTAAGACAAAGTTATTTTCACTACCAACTTTATCTTCCGGCTGTATATTTTTTCTTGTTTCAGATTCAAGATATCCATCAAGTCCTTTTTTATGTTCGGAAATTCTTAATAATACAACGGGGATATTCCCATATTTATAGTCAATACATTCTATATAATCGATTTGTCTTGATTGCATTTTTGCTCTTCTTTGATAAATAGCCTTTTGATCATCTGGGAGTTTAATATAATTACTTACTAATAGTTTGATTTCGTCAATCATCTCTCTGTAAGAGTTTTTGACCAATTTGGAGTTAGTTACTCTTTTAGAAATATAAGCAGGAATTTTTAGAATATATTCTGACTCTTTTACTTTTTTTGAATTTCCAATATTTTCACCCATAATAGCTATATTTAAGTTTGTAATCAGTTTTACGGCTTCTGTCAAAGTCTCTTTGCAAATAAAGTATATTATAATAGAATATGCAATAAATCGAAGCATTATTTGTTAATGGTAGTCTTGATATTTCTTGTTTGATACAAAAAAACTAAACTTTTTAGATGAGAAGTGGTTCGCAACTGTAATTTTTGCTTATATTTAATCGATAGATTTTTATCCGAACGATTGAAATGTGTCTAGTTAAACTTTAAATATAAGTTGTGATTCCTACTGCTCTTGTTAAATTTTAGCATGAACTGTTGAGTATCTATTTGTTTTTTGTAACTTACAATCGATTTTAATGAAGTTTGTTATGTTTGGAAAAAGAAAGTCGATATCAAAAACAGCTATTGAAGGTATAGCATATCAGATAAAATATCTTGTAAGCAAGAAAAGGGTATCAGACAAAGCCCTTGCCTGGCATTTGCAAAATATTCTATCTGATAAAGGTATTCCTGTTGACCCTGTTGAGGCTCCTAAGCCGTGGGAATGGTCAGATAAAATTTGATACTTTCTTAGGCGGTGGTGGAGCTTTAGGAGTGGTCGGCATTGATCGTCTTTCCTCTTCTGCAGTATTCAAAATTTTTGATGCATACTTTTCCATATAATTTATTTTTTAGGTGGCGGAGGGGTTTTTATTGACGTTGGTAGCGATCCTGTAACTTTAGACCCAATCCTACTGTACTTAGGAAGCTTGACGTTCCCTTCTGCTTTGCTTGTTGTTTTTGCCATGATTATTCATCTTTAGTGAAATAAACTCTATTTATATATTCTTCCGATTCTTCATCAATTTTGTTTTGTAGTTTCTTTGATATATTTCGTACTCCTTTGTTTAATATGGATTCCTTATCACACTCACTTTCTTTTAATTTGAAAAATAGAGTCATTGTCTCTTTTTCATTTGTAAAATCATGATCAAAATCATACCATATTTTTTCTATAGAATTCATGTAGCGTGTATAGAAATCAGATAAATAATCTAATTCTGAGAGTTCAGGCTCAGTTTGAAGAAAATTAGGCAAAATAGATTTTATGATTGAGACAATGCCTACCAGTAAAGACGTTATGAATGGAATGTATTCGTTGATTGCAAATCCAAGTGCCCCTATTGATGCAGTTATTGCTATAAATCCGTTATACCATCTATTATAGGCACGCCGTCTATCTGTATATTTTTGCAAGCAGATGATATTAGCTTTAGCCTGCTTTAGTTCTTCCCATATTCTATTACGTGCTATCATTTATTTTAGATAATTATAATTGTACTCTAATTTTGTTTTTTTAGAGTATAATTTGTTAGTTCCAACTTTGTGTACTCACGACTCCTGTAACGATAGCCCAATCGAATATTTCTTCAACAGGAAGATCGTAGGGAGTAAAATCATCTTCTGTATTAAACGAAACACATTTTACATGGTTCTGTTTTTCCGATTCTTGTAGTTTCTTTATAATAACACCTTCCGATGTTGCTAATGCATATACTTCACCCCAGCGTACGTGGCTACGACTTTTCCATAATCTACAAACAACAATATCACCTTCCCTTATTGATCGAGCAGGGTTATTTCGGTTTATCATGCTGTCTCCTTTGGCTTTAATTGAAAAGTCGTATTCTTTCATGAAAGGAAGGGATAAGCCTTCACATTCATTTTCTTTGATTGCAACACTGAAGCCCGATGGAGTACCACATACAGCATAGACGGAGTCAATGAAGGGTTTTATGGGATATTTTATTTCAGTAAATAGATAATTGGTATTATCGTTTTGTCTGTGTATTTTATTAAGAATACTTTCAACTTTTTCTTGAGGCAATTTAGAAATTCGACTAATTAATTCTACATCATCATCTCCTGCAACTTCAGAAGCCATTCCAACACTCCATTCGTTGCTATATTCTTCTATTTCTTCGTCGGTTGGTTCTTCTGCTGAAAATATTTGGGGATCTCCTTTCCCGGTTAAAAGCCATTCTTCATTTACATTTAGAAAGTGGCTAACCAATGCTATTTTAGATTTGTCAGGCGCTGTAACTCCTGTAATCCAATTGGTTACAGTGCTTGGGGATATACGACATTCTTTAGCAAGTTTATATCTTGATATAACATTGCTTTTCATAGCTTGAACTAATCTATCCTTAAAATCTTCCATATAAGGTAATAAATGTTAAACTATTCCAATATTGGAATAGTTTTTGTTGGAATATTCCATTATTGGAATATATTTGCATCGTAAAACATTTGAAAAGGATATAAAAATGGCTGTCACGTCTAAAAGCCGTAATTATATATCCTTCATAGGCAAAAGTAGTGACAGTCCATTTAATATCCAACTAAAACATCGGAAAACTCAAATGTTATTCGGCAGAAAAAGTGGTTTCGTGACGGTTACCGGAATAAAAGACATTTAAAAAGGCTCTCTCGGAGTAATCATTCAACCGTCACTTTAGAATGATGAAACGTGGGAGCTTTAATTTTTAAGAGTATGGATGAATTAGTATTTAAAGGGAATGCCGGGCAGGCATTAACCAGCAGCTTGTTGGTAGCTGAAAAGTTTGGTAAAGAACATAAGCACGTCTTAGAGTCTATTCGTGAGGCTATTAAGGGGTGTGCCGAAAATTCGGCTGACCCTATGTTCGTTGAGACTACGTATATCAATGGTCAAAATGGTCAAGAGTATCCAATGTTCGTTATGAATGAAGATGGATTTTCGCTTATAGCTATGGGGTTTACTGGGAAAAAGGCATTTAAATTTAAACTTGATTTTATTGCCGCGTTTAAGGCTATGAAAAAACAACTTAAAGAACAGCAAAAGCCACTTTCGGCTGTTCAGATGTTTGCCTTGCAAGCTAATATCAACCTGGAACATGAAGAACGCCTATCAAATGTAGAGCAAAAACTTGAGGTACTTTCAAAAGAGAGGGAAGAAAATACCAAACAGCTTCTTTCTGTTTCAGTGTCTGTTGAAAGTGTGCCAGAGATCTCTTTGCGTGATAAAATCCGCCAGTTGGTGAATAAGTATTCATCTGCAACCAATATTGGTCAACGTGATGTTTGGCATAAGGTTTATGAACAACTTTACTATCGTTACCACATATCAATTAACTCGTACGATAAAAAAGATAAGCGAGAAACAAATTTGGATGTCGCAGAACGTAAGGGGCATCTGGGAAAAATATATACAATAATTTCTGATTTAGTGAAGCAACAACAATAAAAATAATTGAATCATGGAAAAAGAAAACAGAGAAATTGAAGTAGGTTATGGCAGTAACGACAAAGGAGAGATGGTTTTTGGTCTTTCTGTAGGGGACTATACGTTGAGTAACTTATCTCCAGTTGAAACAAAACAAATTTATGAATGTCTGCGTGACTTTGGTGGGTTATTTAATGAATCAGATGAGAAGAGTACCGATGTAGATGTATCAGATTTAATCAATTCAGATTATATGCAGACGATAAACATGGAATCTGACGAAGAGATCGAACAATGGGAGAACGATAATTCAGGTTGTGTGGTCTTTGATGACATGGGGAGAAGAATGGAACTGTACAAACTCGAATGGTTGCATGGTGTCGAAGAAACAAATGAACTTATTCCCACAGATAATGAATTTTTGAATGTAGCCGTTTGCGACGATGTATGTGAGGCAGAGGTTCTTCTAACCTTCTCTTCTATGGGGGATATCCGGAAGCTTCGTGATTATTTGAATAACTATCTAGAAAACAATTTTGAAAAAAAGTGAAGTATGAGAACTATTGATTTTGAACAAAGAAAAAATCAGATTTTATCTGTGTTTAAACAGTCTCAAAATGACCTGTTAGAACTGAATGCAGAGATTGAAAAGACAGTTGAGGTGAACCTGCAGGAGTTTGAAAAAATCCGACAGGAGAATGAAAGCTTACTGAACCTAAAAAGTGACAACCAAAAGGCTTTGAAGTTCTTTGGAAAGCTCTTTAAGTAAAAAAGTTTGAGATATGGAACCGAATAATAACAATCCTGTGTCTGCCTTGCTTCAACAAGCATTGTCATTGACTGAGAGATCTCCCGGTATTCCGGTTATAGTTGATTATGATGCAATCACTCGGGCGGCTATAAAAGTTGCTAGGGAAGAGAGGGAAAAGATTGCGGCTGATCCAAAAGTTTTGGTAACACAAAATGAAGCTCATATACGGTATGGCAAATCTGTAATTATAGCTCTTGTTCGTCGTGGATATCTACAACAATATAAGTTTGATCTTCGGGAAGCATATGACGAAGAAGGTAATCTGATCAAGAAAGCTAAGGGAGTAGTTTATTACCGAGTAATTGAAATAGAGAAAGCTCTGGAAGATGGAAACGTTCTAAAAGGGACAAGGAGAATTAAATCTTAAAAAGAAGTGAGATATGAATGATTTAAGTCAAAAAACAATTTTAATCCTACTGTTGATCGGGACAGTTGTTGCCTATGTGATAGCAGGTGCGGAGGAACTTGATCAGAAAGTAACTGATGTAATTGGATCAATGCCAGATGAAGTGTATAGGGAAATTATAAATAATCTCGGTCCAGGGTGTACCAATCAAGATATGGTTGCTGAATACGAAGAGAATAAGGAATATTATAATTCAATTGAGGTATGGGACAAGTACTATTAAATGAGGTTTCAGTAGGGAAACGTGTCTTATTAGGTGATGTCAAATTAAAAATTGTGACAACTGATACAGGATGTAAAGGATGCGCTTTTGAGAAAGAAGAAGGCGCTATTAAATGTCAACTAACAGCTTTCTGTTTTGCACACAATCGGAGGGATAAAAAACCAGTGAAATTTATAAAAGTAAAATAATAACCGAAAGCGGGCACACCGTGAAAGTTTGGCGACCCGATCGGTGCGCTTGCTTTCGATAAAATTAGAGGAGACAAATATATGAATATTTATTCAAATACAGTTGAAGGAGGTAAAGTTAATCCTTCTGACTATGTGAACAGGGGTGTTAAAATGAAAGTGGGCAATACTTATCCTAATTTATACACCCAGGCTACACATACAATGAATTTTTTGGAAAAAACATCAAGTAGTCTTATCAAAGAAGTTCAAGACACCTATCAGCGAGATCATAACGGTTCTATCGATATCATTTTAGACTCAATATACCATTATATTGAGAATGAGATAAGTTTATCAGAAGGAGACTCGGAATATTTCACGAAAGATATTTTGAGGGGAATAGCAGATAATGTCTATCAACGCGTAGAATTGGCAAAGTCAATGATGGAAATGTTTAAGCTATCTGGAAGACTGGAGGAGCTAGATGATGTCATCAAGTTAACCAAACAGGATGTTTTACTTTAAAAATGGGGGTATGATGGAGAAGAGAACAAAAGTAAGTGAATGGCAGAATGCCAGACTAGAAGAGGCGGTGTTTAAAATCGCGAACGAAATGGCAGAATTGTTGGAATGTGGTAGTACCTCTCATATGGTTTCTGAGGCTATATTTAAAGGGTTTAGCGGATATTTGGCAGATAATTGTGTGAGAATTAAAGAATATGATGATGAGAATGAAGAGATATATGATAATACTTCTTTTTATTATATGAAATTAGCAGATTCTCTTTTTAAGATAATGGCTCATGTCTCAACAATTGAGGTTATTTGCGAACAGGCTACCGGTATGCCTGCAACAGCATGGTTTCGTTCTATGTCTGAGAAAATGAAAGAAACGGTTGAGGAAAAACATAGTGTTTTTATGAATGACTAGTTATGGCAGATTCGGTAAAAATAAGAGACATCCCACACGGTATAGTGTATCGTGAGGAGGAGAGTACAAACGGTGATTTATCCGGTGTTTCTACCGTCAGGCTAAAGCAATGTGTATTCCGTAGTAAAAATGCGGCCTATCGAGCTGAAACTAGCGAAATAAAAGCACTGGCTAGTTTGTATGAAGATGCTTATAACAGTTGTATGGATGAATTGAAAAGAAGAAATGAGAGATAAGGGATTTATAATGTTGAGTCGTAAGTTTTTCTCGAATAAAATGTGGGAAGCAGCTAGGACGTTTTCGGAGTGCGAAGCGTGGTTGGACTTAATACAGTCGACCCGATTTGAGGCAACCGTAACAATTGAACGTATCGGAGGAAGAGATATAACTTATGGCAGAGGACAGTATCCTGCATCTATTCGATTTCTTGCAGCCAAATGGACGTGGGGAGAACGTCGGGTTCGTTCCTTTTTGGATAGACTAAGGAAGGAGAATATGATTACAACTGATGATAGCCAGGGAACAACTGTGATAACGTTGTGTAAATATGATGAATATAACAGTCCTGTATCAGCAAAAGACACAGTAAAAGACACGGATATTAGTTTGTTATTCAATGAATTGAAAGAGTTAAAGACACAGCTAGCGACACAGCAAAAGACACAGGGGCGACACAGCGACGACACAAAGTATAATAAAGAGAATAATATTAATAATAATATATCCCCCTCTATCCCCCAAACGGGGGAAGCCGTCGCTTGCATTCCGGACACGAGAGATAAGGGAGGTGTAGAAAAGGAAAAAACTTGGCGTAATGACTTCGAAACCTATCTCAATCTCGTAAGGACAGCTTACCAGTCCATCTGTAATGACAAGGATCTGCTTGATAAGCAGCAGAGGTATTATCCAGGCGTGAATATAAAGCTATCTATCGAAAAATCTTGTGCTAACTATTGGGCTACTGAAGCCGGATGGAAGAAAAAGAAAGGCTCACGTTCGAAGGAGATAGACATGAAAATGACGCTAATTAATGCTATTAACATAAACAAAGTGTACGATGCAAAAGAACAAACAGAAACGAAAAGATATGACAACGGGGATTTCCTTCGATAGGATGGCTCCACAGTGCCATGAGGCAGAAAAGGCCGTTATTGGGGCGCTATTGATACAGGCAGATGCTATACATGAGGTGTATCACCTACTAAAGAAAGAATATTTCTATTCAGAGCCGCTTGGTGAGATCTATGACGCAGTTAAAACCATCTGGGAGAACAATGGCAAGCCAGATATAATCTGTGTTTTAGAAGAGCTTAAAAAGCGTCAGAAATTAGACGAAGTTGGCGGCTCGTACGGTTTGGCAGTTTTGTCCGGCAATGTTGGTACAACATCAAACATTCAGGAACATGCCGAATTTATTCATCAGAGCTATTTGCAGCGTCAGTTGATCCAGTCGGCTCAGGAAATTATTGTATCTGCAACAGATGCCAGCATAGATGTTGCAGATGCTATTGAAATGGCTTTATCAACGATAGAGAGTTTAGCCACAAACATGGAGTATGGCAGTGGTGCAAAACATATCAGTGAGGTTGCCCGACGATGCCTAGAAGAGTACGAGGAACGTGAACGGCTACAGAAAGAGGGAAAAAGCGTAGGTATTACAACCGGTTTGAGAGTCTTGGATAAGCATTTGAACGGGTTCAGAAAGAAACAATTGATTATAATCGGGGCCAGACCTGCCGCAGGGAAAACCGCACTCGCCTTACATATGGCGAAACATGCTGCACTAACAGGTGTTCCGGTAGCTGTGTTTTGTTTGGAAATGGAGGACGCCAGACTTGCGGATCGTTTGATTTTATCATCAGGTGAAATACCTTCTATTCCTTATCGGGGTGGCTGGCTTTCAGAGTCGGAAAAATCCCTCATGTTTAACTCTGTTGGTTATGTTGAACAATTACCCATCTACATTGATGATTCGCCCAACCTTAGCATAAAACAGATAAAAGCCAGATGTGTAAACCTGCAAAGAAAAGGTAAATGCGGTATGGTGGTTATAGACTATCTAGGGTTATTAAACATGCGCTCTGATAACAAGAGTTATGGACGTGAACAGGAAGTAGCACAAGCCAGTAGACAGGCTAAAATGTTAGCGAAGGAGCTGGATATACCGGTAGTGCTTTTATCTCAGCTAAATCGAAGTATTGAAGGAAAGATTAATACAGCAGAAGATGCAAGAAATATTATACCAGGTTTAGCTGATTTGCGTGAGTCTGGAGCGATCGAACAAGATGCAGACGTTGTTCTTATGCTTCATCGGCCGGAGTACTACCACTCTGGAGCCGAAAAAGGTGTAGGTATTATCAACATAGCCAAACAACGTGAAGGAAAGACAGGAAAGGTTGAGTTCTGCTATAATGAAAGCCTGACGGTTTTCTATGATCGGGATGAGGTACAACAAGAACAAGGTAATCCGTTCTGATGATGTTTATAAAGATTGTAAAGTCAAGTACCGGCTTGGACGTAGAGAAGGAGTACCGGTTCCATCCTACAAGAAAATGGCGCTTTGATTATGCTATTTCTGCTATAAAGTTAGCGGTAGAGGTTGAGGGAGGTGTCTGGACTGGCGGCCGGCATACTTCTAGCAAGGGGTTTCTCGGTGATATGGAAAAGTACAACGAAGCTGCTTTATTAGGTTGGTGCCTCATCCGTACAACACCTGATCGGTTACTGACAAGTAAAACAATAGAATTAATTAAAAGGAGACTGAAAGAATATGAGCAAAACAAAGAAAATCATAGAACTTGAACCGGATGGACGGAATTATTACGAATCGTTTGTTTTAAAGGATTTCAAGTGTCCGAATTGTTCTGGGCGTGGTTCCTTCGTGGAAGAAGTGGGAAAAGATCAATTGAAAGATATTGATTGTCCCTTTTGTAGCGGAGCTGGAAAGGTTAAATGTACGATAGTTGTTAAATGGGAACCGCAGAGCAATGAAAAGGAAAAACGGTAAAATAGTTGAGGCAACAGAGAAGGAGTTGCTGGGATTGTATAAGGGGGCTGTCCGCCGTGCTTATAGGTCATTTGCTGAGTTTGAACTTGCCTTTATGATGGATGGGGGAACAATCATAGAAACAGAAGAAGATAAACAATAAAATTTATTTCACATGGTAACAAAAAGATTAATTATCAAGACGGAAAGTCTAGAGCGCTTTTTCAAAGAGTTCGGCGGTAGTCAATCAGAAATATCCCGTTCGACGTATCATCTTATGCAGGATGAGGTAGTAATAAAGAAGCCGGATGATTTAGGTATTGGTGATATGATTGTATTTCATATAGTGGACAAAAGTCCGGAAGGACGATTTACAATAGAATATGTGTATGAGTATGCTGTGTATGAATATGACGATCTGTCTTATAGGCTTGTATTGAAAGATTTTAATGTAGTTAGAATTTAAAAAGAAATAAAACAAGAGGAGCGATCATGCTCCTCTTGAAATTCAATCTCCCTTATCTATATTTAAATTCTGGATAGTTCCATTATTTACTATATAGATATTGATAATAGGGGGGTGTTGTTGAAATTTTTTGATAAACTCTGAAATTTTTTGTGATACGACCCCAATTAATAAGTTTTTTATTAATTGGTTCATAATAAAAAAATTAAAAAGTATTACGGCAAAATTGCCTAATCAATTGACAGGGATCGAACCTGCACTTTTATCGATAAAGATAACGTCTGCCATTTAACCACAATTGACTGGTGCAAATATCTATAATTATAAAATAGTAAACAAATAAAGTAAAGACAAATGAAGAAAATAGAAATTATGACAAATAGGTTAGACAAACTCAAAGAGTCGGTTTCGATAACCGTTCCTGGAACTCGTAAGAACATCCGTTTACATGCGGAAATCCGAGAGCAAGAAGAAAAAGTAAAGATGTACTGGAGAAAAAGAGGTATTCCGATTTGACTCAAATCACGCAAGACATGAACCTTGTATGTAGAATTTGTGGTCACTCTTACAGGATATGTAGCGGAATGGTATATTGCATTAGGTGTTATCACGTTCCGGAGTCTCATAAAAAATATAGAGATATAAAGCCTCCGGTAAGGAAGAAGCAAACAGAATAGAAAAGCAAAGCCGTTCGGCGGCAATCCGGACGGCTTTAGTAAAACCAAAACGTTTCAATGCAAATCTCCACTACAAAAATAATAAATAATAGCATTGAAATGAAACGATTTAGACATATTAAAAGCAGAGTGACGGGAGTAGACTTTGACCGGCTTAATGCGATCAAAGAAAAGTATGGATTTAAATCCGTGTATGAAATATTAAATTACCTGGTACATTGTTTCCTGCGTGTAGCGGATCCGGAGAATGATCCGATCGATGAGCCTCTGCCTGTTGAGATAGAGACAATGTTTTCCGGCTATACCGATGCAGAAAGCAGATATAAAGGTGAGAAGCCTAAACGGAGGTGCAACACCACGATCAATAAAGATATTGACCCAATGAGCAAATACATCTGATATGTCACGCAATCCAACTTATATAAAGCTGATCAACTGCCAGACCTGGCGTAACCTCAGAAATAGACAATTGAAAATGCGGCCACTTTGCGAGGAATGCAGGAGTAAAGGAATCTATACGTCAGCAACCGAGGTACACCACCGTATACCGGTAGAGTCGGTAAGAAGTGAACAAGCAATGAAGAAGCTGGCGTATGATCCTGAAAATCTTGTAAGCCTCTGCCATGAGTGTCATGTGGAAGTACATAAGTATTCAAGAGGAAAAGATATAGTAAAGAACAAGACTGAGCGAGAGGTCAAGAGCTTTAAGGGGCGGTATTTATAAAAATCAACAAGAGGGGGGAGGGTCTTTTTTTAATTGAAGGAGAAAGCCCCAAACCCCGCCCTTTTAGTATTTACACTCGCGAGGTGTTTTTTTCTAGGGGGGTAATGGTGAAATATGGAAACAGTAAAAAGTATAAAAACAAAAATTAGATCGGCCTTAAAAAGGCAGGCTACTTATTCAAAGGATTTAGAGATATGCATAGGTACAGCTGCAGGTTCGTATTATGCTTTTTTACTATCCCAGAGGGATATTGAAAGTTTAGACCGCAGTTTTGTAGAGGAAGTTTCTCGGGAAGGCAATATAAAGCTGGTTCCTCATCCGGCATTTAAGACGCTGAAAGATTCACAGGAAAGTGTTCGTAAAGCTTTACGGGAGTTAGGCCTGACTATGTCTACTCTGGCTGTTGATGAAGATGATGAACTAGGTAAGTTAATTGAAGATGTTGAGAGTGTAAAATGAAATGGAAGAAACTGAAAAGCAGAAACTCAGAGAACTGAAATCCTTTACAATTGCCCGGTTACGGTCTATAAATGTGGACTCGTACGGATTGTGCAATACTGATGCCCGGCTGCGTGATTATGTTCTGCAATGCATTTCAGATCCTGACGCTCACAATCTGTATGAACATCTTTCTATTGTCCGTTTTTTTCGTTTCCTTGACACATACGAGTTCCGATCCAGGGAGGTAAAAAAGTTTATCCGCTTTTATGAGCGTCTGAAATTTACAGGGAAGAAGGGGAAGACCCGGTATAAACTTACGCCGATACAGGTCTTTCAATTCGCTAATATACTAGGCTTCTATAAGTCTGACGGGAAAAGACTTTGCCGGGAAGCTCTTTTGTTTGTTCCCCGCAAATTTAGCAAAACAACCTCCGTTGCATCGATTGCTATCTATGATTTACTTTTTGGTGATGCTAATGCTCAGGCTTATGTCGGTGCTAACAGTTATGACCAGGCTCAGATCTGTTTCCGGGAGATAAAAAGTATTTTGTCGGGGCTTGATAAAAGGTTGAGGTACTTTAAGCTAAATAGGGAGGTCGTGTATAACCGAATGAAAGGCAAAAGTTCTCTGGCGCGATGCCTGGCAACAAATCCGGATAAGCTGGACGGGCTTAATGCGTCGGTGGTTATACTTGATGAATATTCCCAGGCAAATAGCGCGGATCTAAAAAATGTACTGACATCATCTATGGGTGTCCGTGAAAACCCACTTACGATAGTTATAACTACTGCCAGCGACAAAATTGATTCTCCGTTTTTTGAAATGCTGCAAAGCTATAAGGCAATCCTACGCGGGGAACAACAGGATGATACTATATTTGCTCATATCTTTGAACCGGATGTGGACGACGAAGAGGACGACGAAAGAACATGGAAAAAGGTACAACCGCACTGGGGAATAACGATACAGCCTGATTTTTATGCGTACGAATATAACAAGGCTCTCCGATCAAGTGCCGATATGAAAGATTTCCGCAATAAATTGTTGAATATTTTTGCTGTTGATGAGGCTAGAGCTTGGATAAGTGCGGACTTTGCTCGGTCGATGGCTTGCGATATTGATATAGATAAGATCCAGGGACGACCGGAGGCAATGGTTTCTATTGACTTGTCTGTTCATGACGATTTTTCTGCTGTATCTTACACTGTTTATTCAAAACTTAATCGTTCATTTTTTGCTCACACGGATTACTATTTTCCGGAGGGAGCTTTGACCGGGCATCCAAACGAGGAATTATACCGGCGTTGGGTTGATGCCGGGTATTTGAAATTATGCAAAGGTGACGTTATTGATTATCGAATGATCGTTGATGATATACTGGAAAGGAACAAAACCTTACTTATACTGCAGATTGGATACGATGCATATAAGAGTCAGGAGTGTGTTAACATGCTAGGGGCTGCCGGAGCTATGGGAGTACTCAAAGCTGTGCCTCAGACATACGGGAACTTTACCTCACCAGTCGAGAGCTTTGAATATGCGGCCCGAACCGGAAAACTAAAGATCAACAATAATCCGATCAACTTTTATTGCTTTGGCAATGCTGTACTTGATACAGATCGAAACGAAAATAAGAAACCTATCAAACGTAGCCAGTTCCGGAAGATCGACGGAGTGATAACAATGCTTATGACCTTCTGGCTATTCAATAACTACGAACAATAGCAGAAGTGCGGCCAATTTATCAGGGAGTACCGGGTTGTAAAAAGCCAGGTATGAATTTTTCTGATTTATTTCGATTTAAAAGGTCTGACCCTGCCGATGGTATTGTTCCCGATCGGCAAAGCTATTTTGATATGACTGCACAACCTCCGCCATCTTCCGGGCGGGTAGTCTCGGTCAATTCTCCTGATTTAGCAATGAAAATAGCCGCGGTCTTTAGATGTGTAGACATTTTATCATCCGGTGTTGCATCGTTACCGTTTGAGTACAAACGATACAATCAGGCTGAGGGATACTTTGTTGATTATTATCAATCCAATTTGTATTATCTTCTTACCGTACAGGCTAACCCCCGAATGACTGCCTATGAGTTTATGCGCAATATCATTATTGAGAAAGTAATGAGAGGGAATGCTTACGTTTTTCCGCGCATGGCAGGAGGTGATTTGGATGAACTTATTCTATGTAGTCCTCATAGTGTTAGCTTCGATAAATATCTGAACTCTTATACGATTACTGATTACATAAATGGAGTATTTGGAACATACAAGGCCAACCGGATAATTCATATCAGAAACTTCAGTCTCGATGGTGGTTATACTGGTGTCTCTACAATTGAGTGGGCTGCAAATGTCCTGGGAATATCGGCAACAGCAGATAAAGAAACCCTTTCCGTTTTTGCTACTGGCGGCCGTCTGAAGGGGCTTGTAAGTAATGACAACAGTCTTGCAAAAGGATTTGGAGAATTGCAAGACGGACAGTTAAAAACAGCAGCAAGTTTAATTGAAGAAGCGATAAAATCAGGCAATGACATTATTTCTGTACCGGGTGATGCCAAATTTTCTACGATGTCTATCAGTCAAAAGGACATGGAACTTTTGGAAAGTAAAAAATTTGGCGTTCTGGAAATATGCAGGTTCTTTGGCGTGCATCCTGATAAGGTCTTTGCCGGTCAATCTGCAAATTACAAAGCTAGCGAAATGTCTCAGGTGTCTTTTTTAACTGATACATTAGCTCCAACACTCCGACAAATTGAAATGGAGTTTTATGCAAAATTGGTAGATCGCGAGTTTTACCAGTATTACAAATTTGAATTTGACAAATCCAGTATATACACGACGGACCTGGCAACAGAGGGAGTCTATATGACTACAACGTTGTCAAACGGGGTTATGACGGTCAATGACTGGAGACGCAAGAAGGATTTGAAACCGGTTGAGGGTGGTGATCAAGTATTTATTTCTTGTAATGTTGCTCCAATTAACTCGCCTAAAATCAGCGGTGAAACAGAAAGTGCGGCCAATTTATCAGGTACTAACAGTAATAAAAAAGATGATGGAAAAGCATAAGCATGAAATAAGAACTTATTCAGATGCAGTTAATGTACAAGTACGCTCCGCAGAGGAAGGCAGATCCGAAATCATTGAGGGGTATGCTGTTGTTTTTGGCACCCGGTCCAATCTTATTTATGACTGGATGGCTGGTGAAAAAATATACGAAACAATTGAGCGCGGATCTGTAACACAGGCTGATTTGGATCAGTGGGACGTTCGGGCAACATTGGATCATGACTTTAACCAGCTTCTGGCTCGATCCGTCAACGGTAAAGGATCTTTGACACTGACGGTAGACGATCATGGAGTTAAATATTCGTTTGATGTTCCTGATACAATCGATGGCAAACGGGCTGCTGAGCGCATAAAACGCGGCGAATTATTTGGATCGTCTTTCATGTTTTCATTTGATGAGAAAACTGATTGTACATACAGTCGTGATAAGGATGGCATTCTTTGCCGGTCAGTAAATAAAATTGTACAGATGTATGATATATCAATCGTACAGAACCCAGCTTATCAGGCAAGCTCGGTAAGTCGTAGGAGTATGGAGGATGCCGGAGTTATTGAGCCGGAAAACAATAATGTCATCGCGGAGGTCGCTGCGATGCGTAGAAACATAGAGCAAATTTATTAACGTTAATAAAATCATAAGATGAAGAATTATTTAAAAAGAATCGGTGAAATCAATATCCGTATGAGCGAGATGGCGGATCTGTGCGAAAAGGAAAAACGCGCCATGACAGACGACGAAAAGAAGGAATTTGAATCTATCCGTATCGAGCGTGGTCTTTTGTCGATGAGAGTTGATGCAATGCAGGCCGGTAAGCCTATTCCGGTTGAGAGCCGTGCAGATGCGTTTGATAAGATCGTTCGTGACTCTGTCACTAATAGTACTCAGACAACAATTAAGCTGCAACGCGCTGATGTGATGCAGGACTTAGCAAGCGCAACCAATATTGTTCCGGTTACTATTGGGGATATTATTCAGCCGCTGGAAAAGGGGTTGATCTTGGATAAGGTCGGTATTAAATTGCAGACCGGTTTAGCCGGTGATTATGTTTTCCCGATCGTTGCGGCAGTTGATGCAGAAATAGCAGGTCAGGAGGTTGCTTTGTCAGATAAGAAAATCGATATTACAAAATTACAGCCAGCTCCGAAGCGTGTTGGTATTTCTATTCCGGTATCAAATTTCGCCGTACATCAGACTAAGGGTGTTTTGCTGGAGATCGTTAAAATGCAAATACCTTTAGCGTTGCAACGTACATTGAATAAATGGATGTTTCAGCCGGAGGAAGTTGTTGCAGGGTGTTCGGGCTGTTTTAAAGATCCAGGAACGACCGTAGACTTTGCAGGCGAGGTTCCGACATATAAGGAACTTATCTTAATGCGTGGCAAAGTGTATGCAAAGGGTATTGTTCCGGATGGATCAGGGGCGTATGTGATGGGAGCCGAGTTATATGCAATTCTGGAAGCAACGCCTATTGATGCCGGTAGCGGCCTTATGATCATCCAAAATGGAAAGATTGGCGGTATCCCGGTCTTTGTCACTGAGTATATTGGCGCAGGAAAGATCGGTTTTGGTATTTTTAGTTATGAATTATTCGGTCAGTTCGGTGATATAAACTTCATCGTAGATCCCTATACAGGTGCAAAAAAGAATATGACCTATTTTGTACTTAATACAGAGTTTAGCATGACTTCTGCCCGCGCTGAGGCTTTTGCTCTGGGGACTGTTACTCCTGCGTAATATTATTTTCCATAATGTTTTGTAGTTTGTTGGAAGGAGGCGGGTTATACCGCCTCTTTTCACTTAAAAGTAAAGCTTATGTTTGTAACGTTGGAAGATTTAAAAATACAATGTAATGTTGATTTTGAAGAGGACGATAAATTGCTTATCAAGTATGCAGTAGCAGCAGAGCGATTTATCGAGAAGCGTCTTAATACAACCTTTAAGGATATCATAGTCGATAATGATGGTGTGTTCCCGGAAGATATCGAAATGGCTGTACTAATGGTTGCCGCACATTGGTATAGAGTTCGTGAGGCTGTTAGTTCTACGGCTCAATCTCGTGTACCTTTCGGAGTAGAGGCTTTAATAACCCCATATAAGAAAATTATATGATATCATCCGGATTGCTCAAATATAGAATATCTTTTCTGCAGGCCGATGTTGACCGGAATAGTTTCGGAGAACAGATACAGACTTGGATCCCGACTTATACCTGTCGTGCAGATGTAAAGTTTAGTAAAGGTTCCAGGGCGATTCTGGCCGGTGAAGTCTGGAACCCGACTAGTGTAGTCATTACCTGTCGGAGAAGTGACAAGATAAATAACCGGCAGCGGATCAGATGGGAAGGAAATCAGTACAATATAGTATCTATCAATCCTGATGCAGCAGATCGGTCACTAACAATAATCGCGGATTTAATAAACGAAAACAATGGCGGATAATGACGGTTGGTTAATAGATGCTCATCAGCTTTACAGTGTGATTGATGATCTGGATTTGTCAAGCAAGGATTTGAACAAAGCTATGAAGAAGGCTCTTGCTACATCTTCCCGCATGATACAAACTGAAGCAAAGAAAAATCTGCGTGGATTGTCATATAAGGGCGGACCTATTAAAAACCCCGTGTTTTTATCGAGAGGGGTTAATACTCTTGTTTATAAATCCGGACGAGGGGCAAGTATCAGCTTGCTTGATAATCGTAAGGTTACAGTAAGATATAAGGGTGGCAATTACAAGAACCCTGCTTACCTTTTGAGATTTATTGAGCGTGGAACTGATAAGCGTGAACTAAAAGGGCGCGGGAAGTACCCTAGAGGAACGAACAGGGGAGTATTGGAAGCCAGGCCCTTCTTTGCACCAGCCGTACAGGCTAAATATAAAGCCGCTCAGGATATACTCAATGATGGAATAGAAAAAGAACTTATTAAAATAGCTAATAAAAAACGATCATGAGTTTACTGATAGGAAAGCATATATACAGCGTATTAACATCTGATAATGACGTTAATGGGCTAGTAGAGGAAAGAGTTTTCCCACTGGTTATACCAGAGGGGGCAGATCGCCCATTTGCTGTATTTAACGATATTAATGTTGTCGGTGAATACACGAAGGATGGTTGGGCAGGAGATGTAACACAGGCTACCGTTATGTGTGTGGCCGATAAATACGAAAGTGCGGCCGATTTGGCAGAGAATGTACGAATTACGTTAGAGCAAAGTAAAAAACAATACGATGGGTACACAATCGGAGGTGCTGAGTTGAAAAAAAGTGGAGACTCTTATCAAAATGGTGTTTACGTGATAGTATTAAACTTTGAGTTTGAAACATTTTAAATAATTGAAAATATGAAGAAACGACCTTTAAAAGGAAAAAATCTAATGCTTTTCGTCGGTGGAAAAGCGTTAGCGCTGGCGACATCATGCGGTATTGATCTTACTGCAAACACAGAAGATGCCGCGAGTAAAGACAGTGGCGGCTGGGATGATCCAGAGATTACCGGATGGGCTTGGGCGGCCAGTTCTGATAACTTATGTAGTGCTGATGAGGCTGACAGTGTAGATGTTACCTATGAAAGTCTTGTCGATTTATGGATGGCAGGTGAACCGGTAGATCTCAAGTTTGGCATTGCTAAAAACGCCTCAGATGTGGAGGTTCCCGCAGCAGGTTGGGAGGCGCCTAGTAAAGGATATACCGGCAAAGCTGTTATTGACAGTGTGAAAATCACTGCCGCTAATAAACAAAATGCAACTATTACCGTCTCTTTGAAAGGTAAGGGAGCATTGGAAAAATTCCCGAAAGCATGAAAGTGACAATTGAAGGTAAAGAGTATGAGATTAAATACTCCTTACGTATGTACTATACGTACGAGGGTATAACAGGTACGATGTTTATCGGCGGCACTCTTCTTTCTATATCTATGTTGTTTTTCTCGGTACTAGTCGCTAATAACGAAGATTTTCCGTACACATTCGATCAGCTTGTCAATCTATTGGATGAGGATAATACCCCTCTTAATAATTTCAGCGACTGGTTGACAGGTGAATTGGAAAAACGTACTCCTGTAGAGGATAAAAAAAAAGTGCCAAAGAAAAAGTAATAGGCGTTAAGGAGTTATACCGGATTTGTGTCGGACGGTACGGCATGGATCCGGTATATTTTTTGGATCAGGCAACAATCATAGAAATAGGAGACTACATGGAAGGGGCTGCGGAACGTTTGCAGGACTCATGGGAACAGACCAGGTTGTTATCATTCATCGTTGCTCGTGTTGGTGGATGCGATGCAGATACAGCAGAGGAGTTTTTGCCTTTGCCCTGGGATAAAGAAGATGGGAACATCGAAGGAAGTACAGAGGTTGATCTGGATGAACTTCGGAAATTACGGAAACAAGCAAAATTGATAGAAAAAGAGTTGAAAGATGGCAGATATACTATGTAAATTAAAGTTAGTCACAGATAATTATGAGTCGAACCTCAAAAAGTCAAGACAACAAATGCAGGAGTTTACCAAAAAAACTCAGGATGCAAATCGGGATTTTAAGAAATTCGAGGGTACTATTAGTGCCGCTAGAAGTAGTTTCTTAAAGCTTGCCGGTGGTATAGGATTGGCCATAACTGCTGGGGAAGGGTTTAATAAAGCGATCAATTCAAGTCAAACGTTAAGCGATGAATATAATAGAACCATTGACGGATTGACGGGAACGGTAGATAACCTTTTCTACTCTATTGCTAACGGGGATTGGAGTCCTTTCCTGCAAGGTTTATCAAATACGATATCGTTAGCCAGAGAGGCATATAATGCGCTAGACCAACTAGGTAATACTAAAATGAGTTATGGGTATTTTAATATGAAAAATCAGGCCGGTTTACAGGATCAGATTGCAGTATTGAAAGATAAAAACTCTACTTCAGAACAGAAAGCACTGGCGGAGGCAGAGGCGAAAAAAATAATCGCTGATCAGAAAGAAATAACAGAGCAATTATCTCGTCGTAGTTTTGACGCAATGAAAGCCTTAGTACAGAAATCTACAGGTTTTGGTGATTTGGATGTATCCCAGATGAACTTAGAAAAGGCTTTTCGTTTGGATGCGTCAGCGATGGGTGATGATGAAAAGGCTAAATTGTCGGCCATGTACGAGGAATTTAAGAAACAATCTGTTGAATTACAAAAACAAAATACAACAACTTTGACTGTTCAAGCTGGGATTGCAGGTTTCCAAACACAAACGATACTTGATCAAAATAAATTTAAGGAGGCTTTAAAACCTCTTTTGTTAGAATATCAGGATGCCATTATTTACAATTCTACTTTAGTGAAAGAGAGTGATGAGTGGTTAAGTAATATAATGCAGATTGGATCAGAGGCGTTTGTTGCAGATAGGATGCTGGCCAGTATGGTTAAATCTATGAATCGGGCATATCAGAGTAAAACCAATAATATAGGTGGAAACAAAAATATTAAAAAAGAAAAAGACGTGCCTCTTGATGGTTCTATAGACTATCTCAATGCACAAATAGCGGATTTGACTAAGAAACTGAATGCTGAGACCGATGGGGCTGTTCGTGTGGCTCTGAAAATGGCTATTGATAAATTTAATAAAGAGAAACACCGGCTGGAATTATATACGGAAATTTCCCTATTAGAAGGCAAAAAGGCAACGGGTAAAAGTGCTAAAGATGCAGCCAAAGAGAAAGTAAGTCCTATCGCGAATAAAAAATTGAAACCAGCGATAACACCAAAAGATGTAAAGGTTAGTAACCAGTATAATGAGTCTTTATCTACTACTCTCAATATGATGCTGGCTGTAAGTAATGCGACGAACGAGGGGGCTGCCGGATGGATTACTTACGGTGTAAATGCCGTAAGCTCGCTGAATAATACATATCAAGCGTTAGCTGCTGTAATTCCAGCATTACAAGTTAAGGCCCTTGTTGCCGGTGCTGCTAGTGCTGCCGAAACTCCGATTGTAGGCTGGATAACCGCTATTGCTGCTATTGGGGCTATGACCGCTGCCTTTGCTTCTCTTCCTAAATATGAAAATGGAGGTATCGCTGATGTTAATGGCGTTATTCCCGGAGCCTCTTTCTCAGGAGATAAAATACTGGCTCGGGTAAATTCCGGTGAACTGATCCTTAACCGAGCACAACAGAAAAATATAGCATCACAACTTGTATCTGCAGGCGGAACAAGTAGGGTAGATGTAAATGTTATTGGACGGATTTCCGGTCGGGATCTTGAGTTAGTGATGGAAAAGCGTAATCAATATAAAAATAGGACTCAATGAGTTTATACAAGAGATACATAAGTCGTTTCAAGGATATCAATCAGGTGCAGTATGATGTTGAATTATGGCAAGATGCAGATAAAGCCTTTAAAATAGAGGAAATTAAGTTGCTTCGAGATGCGATCATAATAGAATGGTCGAGACAAGAAAAATTGAAACCTATCCGGAGTAGTGCAGCTACATTGCAGATACTTTGCCAATCAGATCGTCAATTTGTTGATTTATATACAGTCGCAGTAAAGACAGTAAGACTTAATGTATATAGGAGTGGGGTTCTCTATTGGAGTGGTACGATAGATACAGAGTTATATGAGGAACCATATTATACATCAAAAGGATATGTTGTTTCGTTAACCTTCAGCGATTTTGCAGTTCTTGATAGAATTAGGTGGAATGAATCTGGCTTTAAAACACTAAATCAGGTTCTTGATATTTGTATTAATTCTATGGGTATAAAATACTCATCAGTAGTCAAACATATATCTACAAAGCTGAATAGCTATGATTCAAATGATATCTTTGAATCGCTCAGTTTGCTGAGTGACAACTTTTACAATGAGGATGGAGAGGCTGATACGTTGAGGGATGTTCTAGAATATCTTTTGACTCCTTTTACGGCACATATACAACAGAAAAATGGGACTATACATATTTATGATATTAATCAGATCATGACAGAGGATCCTGTTTTGGTTAAATGGGTGAGAAGAGATAGTCTTTTAGGTGTTGATAAAGTGTATAATAATGCTAAAATAACATTTTCTGCTTATGAACAGGTTGATATTATGTCTGTTGAAATGGATGAAGATGATTATGCGACTCCCGAAGGTGGAGTGTTGGTGAAGACTGATCACAATGATAGTGCTGAGGGGTTTAGGATATCTCTTGATACAACAAAAGATAATGTTTTTGAAATTCAGCCCGGTACTGGTGCTGAATATTTTTGTATAAATCCTATTTATAGCGGAAATAATGATCGTGGAGTCGCTTACTGTTGTAGTCCTCACAATATACAATATTTAAATAAAGCAACATCTTGTATGTCTGGTACTACTCATGTAAAAGGGGAACTATTTAGAGTTAAACAAAAACCGTATTTGGGTTATGTGTCCTATAGAAGGGCTGATTATAAATTAAAATTGTTATTGAATTTTTTGTTTGATGTAAGATATAACCCTTTTGAGTCTTCAGCTTTAGGAAATGAGGAGGGAAATTATAAGCGATTAACCGATTGGTGTAATTTCGCTTATGTGCCAATAATGTTGACGCTTCGTGATGCAAATGGGAAGGCGCTATATCATTATTGCAATAGCAATGTAATGAAATCTGATCGATATGATCTTAAGGGGAATTGGATTCCTGGAGAGGGGAGTTGGGGAGATTGTTATTTGTGCTATTACGATGAAAGTAACCGGAAAAGCGCTACCGGTCTTGGGGGATGGAGTACGAATCGACAAATAATAGGATATTATAGGGGAGGATTACCACAGGGGATAACTAAAAGAGGAGAGGGAGAATATATTGATTTACCTCCAACAGCAGGGTGGCTGGATGTGCGTGTAGGTGTTGGTATTTATCAGTTTGACTATAAACGTGAGGAAAAAGATATTTATTCACGAACACGTTGGGTACTTTATAAATCATTTAATATTGAGCTTGTAGACAAATATGGCAATGCTCTTACTTTAAAAGATCAAATTCATACAGCGTGGATTGAAAAGGAAGCGGAGGAAGCATATGAAATCGAAACGCACCTAGGGACTATGCATAAAGCATCTCCTGCTGCTCGTGGTGTAGTTTTTCGATCCAATTCAAATGAAATAGTTAAAGATGTATACCGAAATGGTTACACTGCTGGACTAGAGCAATTGGCTATAGGTACGATCTATTCACAATTTGGTAGTAGAAAAAATCAGTTTACCGGAACGGTCGAACTATTACCTGAGTTTACAATCTGCTCAGAAAACAATACACCTGGTAAATACATGCTCACCTCGGAGATGCAAAATTTGAGTGCGGCCACTTCCGATATAAATATGGTAGAGATAGAGTCTGATAATTATGAAGGTGTAGAGTTTAAATAGTATGGCGCTAAAATACACATATAAGGTTAAGGAGATAACAGCAACTCCCAGAACAGGTCGGATCCTTGAAGGGGCAGTAAATGCTGTCAAGGGTAGTGCAGGTGTTTTTCCTGGAGGATCAGTAACAGTAAATGCAGAGTTTGATATAGTGGAGGGAGAAGGTATTTCTATAGAAAAGTCAGCTGAAGAGAACTTGTCTTATACAATATCACATGGGAATACCTCTGAGGGAGAAAGTACGGCTAATCAAGGGATGTATGTTGTTAAAAATGTATTTGTCGATACGTTTGGCCATGTGACAGGCTTTGAGAGTGAGGATTTTTCTATTACGTTTGACAATAAATATCTTCGTAAAGACAAGCCAGATTCAACAGAGTATCCAATCGCCTTTAAAGGCGGTGCCACCTTTGGTAATTATGTTGGTGGTTTTCATGGCTCCGGTGCCAGGATAAATGAAAAAGGGGAAGGTGAAATGCGTAGCCTTCAGCTATGGGAGTTCTTGGAAGTACCTGAACTGCGTTTTAACCGTATCGATGTTGTGTCGGGTGAACTTTGGAATGCTATCGCTTTCGGTTTGATCGAGTCTGTCGATACGGAGAATAAGATCGTGAAGCTGAAATTGGAAGAGGGGGAACTAGCCGGATTACATGTGAATGATTTTTGTCGTGGCATATTCCATAACCTGACCGGTAATGCAACGACTACCGGTGTTGACAGTGCCGGTTTCGATGTAGTGGTGGGATTCTCGACAGCCTATTTCACGCCTACAGAAATAATCGATAATGCCCATTTCAGATATGAACTGAAACCCGGAACAACGGTTCACCCCAGCATGGCTATGAAGTTTGCCGTGTACGGTAATCCTATTGAGAAGAACCGGCAGCATTCCGCTTATTCAACAAGGACTTATCAGCGATATCTTCGTAATGTCAGTACATGGGAGATCAATCCGGGAAAACATATTTCATCACAATGGGGTGATCTTTCAAACTTGGTTATAAATGGGGAATCTCTAGCCGAAGGATCAATCTATTTGAACAATGTTTATTTCGGAGGAAACGTTTGGAATGTTCCCGGTCTGGAAAACAATTTGAAGGGACAGGATGCGTATTCTGTAACCTTATCAACTTATAGTGCAGTATATAATACGAAAGATGGATTGACGGAACAGGTCAATATCGTTACAGGTGATAAAAATGTTGTGACGGGAACGGCTCAGGTTGTTGCACAAAACTTTCGTATATCAACCAAAATCCAGGTTTCGAAAGGTGCGACTCCATTACGGTACAGTACTGTTATTGGAGAAGGTAAATATCTGGTTACTTCAGTGGGCACAGGATGCACATATACGGTCACTGATGGTCTTTTAGTAGTTCATGGTGTAACGGAAGAAAAGGCAGAAATAAAACTGGAGATTAATTGTGAGGGGCTGGCCGTCTATGAACAGGTATTTACTATTGTCCGTGTGATTGATGGTATGGACGGTACAGATGTAGAATGGATATTTCAGCGTTCTACAACTGAAGTGAACAAACCCAGTAGACCTACAACATCTGAAAATGTTGCGGATTTTGTTCCTGCCGGTTGGACGGATGATCCGGTTGGCCCGGACATAACGAATCAATTTGAATGGAGCTGTAAGCGTGAAAAAGCGAATGGTGTTTGGGGAACATTTTCCGAAGTATTCCTATGGTCCAGATGGGGTAAAGATGGTACTAGTACCGAATACATCTATGCCCTTTCAAAGAATTATGCGCCACCTGCGATTACAAATAGTCAGGAAGATGGGTATGTTCCGATGGAATGGTACTCTGCGCCTCTTAGTGTTACTGCAGAGTATAAAGTATTATGGGTGTCCCAGCGGGTAAAGAAAGATGGCCGATGGAGTAACTTTTCTAATCCTAGTATATACGCAAAATGGGCGGAAGATGGTAAAGATGGTGATCCAGGGAAGGACGGCAATGCGACCTATATGGTGTATAAACGATCAGAAACGCAGCCGGACACGCCTAAAGCTGGATCAATGCCTCCATCGGGATGGTCATTAGACCCTCCTTCAGGTACTTATCCGTTGTGGATGTCTGATGCAATTTTTACAGGAGATTATACTTTGTATCGTAGTTGGTCTGTACCTACAAGGATATCTGGCCCTGATGGAAAGGATGGGAAAGCTGGCCCTTCATTGACATTCAGAAAAAAATATGATGCTTCAAAAATCTATACCGGAACGGAACAACATGTTGATGCGGTTTATACTGAAGATACTCCGGGAACTAAAGTGTTTTGGATGGCAAAAACATCAGCCGGTTCATTCAGTAATAAATATCCGAGTTCCGGATCTGTTTACTGGGAGAGATTTCAAGGTCAATTTGAAAGCATAGCAACAGGGTTGGCATTGATCGAAGAGGCAAATATTGCCGGTTGGTGGTTCTCGGACTTAACGATACAGAGTCAAAACAGGAATGTGGTTATTGATGGTAATGCCGATACTCATCCTCGTATAGCGTTGGGAGCCTCGTATGAGAATAGGGATAATGCACCGGCAAGAATGTATGAAAATGGTGAAGTTTATTTTGAGAAGGGTACTTTTGGAGGTAAGGTCATAAGTTCACTTAATGGCAATAGGATTATTATTGATCCGGACGATCAGTCTCTAAAGATGATAAATTCATCAAATAAAGAAGTTTTTAATATTTCATTTCAGAATACAGTAGGACAACAATCGTTTCCAGAAATAAACATGTATATGCACACTGTCGATGGTGGTTTAGCGCGACATATAAAATTACACGCAGGAGGACTTTATATGCTGGGGAGTGACAGTTCTAATACAGTATCAATAACACCATCTTCTTTGACATTTCCAAATCTATCATCGATTGATCCCAAAATCAAAGGAGCTTTTTGGAGGGATGGAACAACCGTAAAGGTTTCGCAAGGATAACACTATTAAATTATAAGTAATATGGCAGGAACAAAGGATATAAAAGATTTCACAAAGTTTCCCAGTTTATCGGACAATGATTATCTGTTGGGAACAAAGACCGATTTAGGTGGTACGGATGCCGGTATAACTGTCGGGAACTTCAAAAAGCAGGTGGCCAATGATGCGGCCCCTTCAATTAATGAAAATGGATACTGGGTCGTTAATGGTGTTAGCACAGGAGAGAAAGCCCGGGGAGAAACTCCGGTGTTAAACAGCGGTACGACGACCACAGGGGGGGAAGGAACCGGAGCATCGTCCGAAGTCGTACCTGACGGGCAGACACCGGAGGGATCGCCTAAATACAAGCTAAACCTGACCCTTCCGCGTGGATCGGCCGGTAAGGCTGGTAAAACAGCAATCTTCGGAATAGGGAATGTCTCTGATGGCGAAAAGGCCTCTGCTACCTTGACTGCTGATGGAGAAGACGGGTCCGGTAATCCCAAGTATAAATTGAACCTTGTGTTACCTGCAGGTAAAACCGGAGAAAACGGAAAAACTCCGAAGTTCGAAGCCGGGAGTGTCTCGACACTGGAACCGGGCCAGTTGGCCTCGGCTGAAATAAGCTTCAAAGAGTACGATACGGACGGTAACCCAATATACGTAATTTCTTTGTCTATCCCGAAAGGAGATACAGGTAGTCCCGGTAAAACCCCGGTTCTTAAATCAGTCAATGCCAAATCCGGAGACACTCCTTCCGGCAGTTTCATCGCTGATGGTACAGATGAATCCGGTAACCCGAAGTATATCCTGAATCTTACATTACCTGCCGGAAAAGACGGACAACCGGCAATATTTGAACAGGGAACGACGACTACATTGGAACCGACAGAACCGGCCTCTGTAGAAGTTGTTGAGAATGGGACAACTCCTGAAGGAAATCCCAAGTATATCCTGAACTTTAGTATTCCCAGAGGCCAGGTAGGTAAACCTGGAATCGGATCGGGTAATGTGTCTGCCGATGGCACCGGGCTTGTAGCTGGTAAAAAGTATTTGTTTGTCCCGGAATCGGACGGAAGTACATCTGGTGCGTTTGTCGAGTATGTCGCCCCTGAAGCATATGATGATACTCCACTTAGAAAGGAAATAGCCGATAATCTGGCTGCAGCCAAGACTTACACCAATGAACAGATAGCTGGTATCGTTCAATTTGATATAAAAGCGGTCCCGGAACTGCCGGATACCGGAGTAAAAGGAACGATCTATTTAGTTCCTAAAACCGGATCGGGAAATGATGTCCATAATGAGTATATCTGGGATGAAACTTCAAGTAAATTTGAATTGATAGGTTCTACTTCTGTCGATTTATCAGATTACTATACTAAGAATGAAGCCAACGAACGTTATGTTTTGAAGGAAGCAGGGAAACGTTTAATGACGAATGCGGAAGGAGCAAAGCTGGAAGGTATAGAATCCGGTGCAAACAAATTCCAGTACCCTGTCAATCCCGGAGAAGGTCAGATTCTCACGTGGTCTGCCGGAGCAGCCAAATGGGATAATCCGGCAAGCGGTTACGAATATATTGAACTAGGGGACATTTTACAGATAAGCCGTGTAAAGACTTCTACCGAACTGGACTGGAACGACTTTATTAAGGGTAAAACGATGGATGATTTAGAACAGGCTTATATCAACAATACCCCTATATATTCTAAAATACAAAGTCGTTATTTCGGGGAAAAGATGGGATATTCACAATGTACTTCCATAATGAAAATAGTTGACGGTACTGTTGTGCATTATTACTTATCTTTTGTCGTGGCTTATAGCGCGACTAACTCTGATAATATTTACAACTACCTTATTGATTTAAGAGGCGTTACAGGGGAAGGTTGGCGCGATGCAACGTCGCGGGCAAGTTGCTTGTTCACTAAAACGGCTGTCCCTGTTGGCACATCTATCCCGTTTACTGGCGGATTTGTAATCATGGATTTGTCTACAGGAGGAAGCAGGGATTTGATTATAAACCCGCCCGGCTTCTATCCGCTTCAAAATTCGACTACAACGATCATGTTGCGTAACACGTCTAGCCTGACAACCAAGTTGACATTCACTATAAAATTAAGTTCAGATGCAAGTTCGGAAGGTTCGAAATTACTCATTCCATCTGAACTACCTGAACTGGCAGGAGGTGAAGCATGTGAACTTAGCATATTATGGGCAGACTGGAAATATATAGTTCGTGCGTCTGAACCTTTTAATTATAAAGAATACGTTGAATAGTATGGGAAACAGAAGAAGGTCATTATTATTTGCTTCCCCCTTAATAGAGGTCGCCCAGTTGGTGGTAATCAAATCATCAGGAACTTACATAGTACCTGCCAATACGGTAAAACTCGATGTCTTTCTGGTTGGTGCTGGTGGTGGAGGTGGTCTGCCAGTAGCATCCACATCTTATGGTTCCTATACAGCTGGATATGCTGGGGAAGGTGGTGCAGTTGTATATCAGGAAAACATGCCATTCATTAAAGGAGAAGAAATAAATGTTGTGATCGGACAAGGTGGGAGTGCAGCAACAACAGCCAATAATGCGGGAAACAAAGGAGGTGATACATCTTTTGGAACGCTCATTGCATTGGGTGGTAATGGTGGAATTGCCGGAACAAATTCATTGCCATCAATCGGGAGTGATGGAACAGCTTGTCCATTTGGAGATATAGAATCGGAATCTATCATATCTACTGATTTATTTGGAGCAAATGGAGGAGATGGGAGTACTACTACTACGGCTAATGTAGGAGGGAATACTGGCGCAGGAAAAGGAGCCAATCGCTCTACTGCTGCTGATAATGCTTCTTTTTACGGTTCTGCCGGAGGGGGTGGAACTATATACAGGACATTTAGTAACGCAATAAGAAAAGGAGGAAATGGTTATCAGGGAGTTGTTATATTGAAAGTTACCCGTATGATAAAAGAAAGTGAAATACCCCTTGTTGAAAAATTTGAGATAATCACTGATATATCTCGGACCTCTTGGACTGTGCCTGACAATACAAAAAAAATAGACATCTTTATAGTAGGTGGCGGAGGTGGTGGTGACGGTTCAAACTCTGTAAACACTAATGGAGACTGGGTCAGTGGTGGCGGAGGTGGAGAAGTATTATATGTAGAAGATATTTCTTTCACAAAAAATCAAATATTTGAATTATCAGTTGGGGATTGGACTGCTTTATCGTATGGTGGTGAAAAAGGAAACCCAACAACATTTGGAGAATATACTGTAGCAGGAGGAGAAGCGGGAAAAGAAAGCAATGGTGGATATCCTTACACCAAAGATGGTACACTTTGTCCTTTTGGAGACTTATCTCATATAGACCCGGAATTGACTGCAACAACAAAATATGCGGCAACCGGTGGTTATGTAAGATATTCTAATGGTGAATTGCAGGGATATTCAGGTAATAAAACCGGCGGAGGTGGTGGCAGTATTAAGGGCAATGCCGGAAATGGTACATTCTATGGATCCGGTGGCGGTGGCATGGGAGTCTCTAGCGGCCAGTTTTCTCGTCCCGGAAGAGGGTATCAGGGTATAATAATAATCCGGTATTATGTAAGAGAGCTTGAATAACACCGAATTTATATGCAGATGAAAAATAAATAATCATGGCAACAACACGAAGAAAAGCACATTCGTAAATTGGTATTGTAGAAATATTAAATATAAAAATAATGGAGAACTACACAGATAAATTCCTTTTTGGGCTGATTGAGTTTTTTGCTTGGGCGAAATGGCTTTTCTTCCTGGCTTTAGTTTTGACGCTAGGTGATCTGAAGTTTGGTATTGAAGCATCTCGATACAGGAAAGACCCGATCAAACGATCGCGAGCTGTCCGGCGTACAATGGATAAGATTACAAGTTATATCATTTGGGTTGTAATGGCTTATTCGTTCGGCCAGGCTTTCGGGCAACCATTTGGGATTGACTTGCTACCGCTTATAATCCTACTCGTTATATATGGGGTTGAGTTAGAAAGTATATATGTCAACTACTTTGCTGCACGTGGAAAGCATGTAAAGGTGAAGTTCTTGAATTTCTTTGGAAAGAAAACGGATATAATAGAAATAGAAGGTGATAAAAATGAGACAGATAAATAAAATTATAATGCATTGTACTGCATCGCGTGAGGGACAACCCCTAACAGTTGCAGATATTGATAAAATGCATCGGGCACGCGGATGGAACGGTATCGGCTATCATTACGTAGTTTATGCCGATGGATCAGTTCATAAAGGGCGATCAGTAGAAAAAGCCGGGGCGCACGTTTCAGGGCACAATGCGGACAGTATAGGCATTTGTTATGTCGGTGGACTAGATGGTTCCGGAAATCCCAAAGATACCCGTACCGAAGTGCAAAAGGCTGCCATCCGTGAGCTGGTGAATGAGTTGTGTCGGAAATATACGACTGTTGTAGAGGTGAGAGGGCACAGGGATTATTCACCTGATTTAAACGGTAACGGTGTGATTGAACCTTTTGAATGGTTAAAGGCTTGTCCCTGCTTCGACGTACAGAGTGAATTTACTTCGTTTCTCCCCAATGTAAATGTAAAACCATGAAAGGAATTGTATTACTCTGGTGTATGTTCCTTTTGTTTGGATGCGGAACAAAAAAGCAAAACTACAAATCGGAAACAGTTAGTACGGCTATCAGCACCCAAAAGGATAGTTCCCTTGTCACGGAATCTGTTCAGCGGACAGTTACAGAGTTATTGGAGTGCCAGGGAACCGGTATCATAACTATAACAGAGCTTTCCAAGCCGGACAGTATCGGTAACCAATATATTGTAAAGACAACCCAGATGGATATCCATACCGAACAAAAACGATCGGTGATAACGGAAGAGAGTAGTGATAAGCAGGAGACGGATATATCTATTAAAGAAAAGAATGAAGGTATAAGAGAGATTGTTACTGATGATGTGCTGATTGATCGGAGGCTCGTTTTACCTAGCTGGGTTTCTGGGTTGATCGTTATTTTGTCCGGTTGTGTAGGTTTGTGGATAGCAAAAAAACTTAAATAGATTTTTTTCTCATAGTATATAGTTTAGTTAGTAATGTAGACCGTTTTGCCTGTGAGGGTAGAACGGTTTTACTATAGCAATCTATTAAAGTTGATTTCTTTATAAGAAAAACGCTTATTTGTTTGTTAGTAACAAACTTATTCGTACATTTGTAATGTCATAATAAACGCGGGTGACGTCCGCATAAGTTCTTTACATTATGGAACAATTGTTCAAAGCTATCTTTGAGATAGCAAAGCAGAATCCTGATGGATTCACGGTTGACCTTACAACCTTAAAAAAGGTCACAAAGGGAATTTCAGTTGCTTATCTTGAAACCCAAGACAGTTTCGGTGAAGATGGACTGAAAAGAGTTCTTAACCATGCTTTAGAGCACGAAAAGAAAGTCGGTGGATGGCTGAATGAGGAAAACGATTTGTTTTATTTTGACAGCATCCGGATTTTTACAAACCTTGAAGAAGCTAAGCAATTCGGGCGTGAAAATAGACAGATTGCAATTTTCGACCTATCGCATTTGAGACTCATCAAATTGTGAAACCAGGGAGAGGTGAAAGCCTCTCCCTCTCCCTTATTTAATAAAATAACCGATTGTCAAATCGTAAAATGATAGTTAGTATGAAAAAATTAGATTTGTTACCTCTGTCAGTCGAGAGTAAAAAAAGACTGGAAGAATTTGCAAAACAATATAAGCGTTATGCTCATATTGTTGTAGAAGTAGTTTCTTTTAATGAAAATCGTTTAATTGTCCGTGCCGAACAAAAGGATATGGTCAATAACGTCTTTCTTTCAAAGAAGGAACTAACAGAACGTACCCGCGAAATGTTTAAAGGGGAGATACCTGAAGACTGGAAACTTACTGTGTCTGCAGTGAACTTTGATCGTAAAGATATTGATGGTATGACCATAGACTGGGTTAAATCCCGTATGGAACGTTTAGGATTGCGTAATAAACATCTTAGTAACTATACAGGAATAGATAAATGTACATTGTCATCTTTACTTTCAGGAGATAAGGAGTTTACGAAATGGCATAAGGTTGCACTTTACTATTTCTTTAAATATTATGAAGTTGCAAGATTCTGAAAAAAGAACGGAAGGGTTTCTATGGGTTGGAGGCCTTTTTCCTTAAGATATTAGCCAGGTTCAAATACGCTTTTGATTACACAATTGTATTTAGTCAGGCGAACCCGGAGTTGGGTTTCCTTCTCCGGGTTTTATTTAATCGTACAAATGTTTTACAATTGGTAATTCATAATCTATGTAATGTTCTTATTGATAAGGGTTGATTGCTAGATTGGAATAAAACCCGTACATTTGCGTCAAAATGTATAATTGCTAATATAATCGAAAACAAAAGATGAAGAAACTTGTTGTTGCCGGCTTGATGCTGGCTTGTGCGTTCTCTGCAACAAATGTTGGAGCACAAGAAAAAGAGGGAGAAAAAGAAGAAGGTTTCATTTTTACAACAGTAAAGGAAAACCCGATTACATCCATTAAGAATCAGAACCGGGCAGGTACTTGCTGGTGCTACTCTACCATGGCTTTCCTGGAATCTGAATTGCTTCGTATGGGAAAGGGAGAATATGATCTTTCGGAGATGTTTACCGTTTACCACACTTATCAGGATCGTGCCGATATGGCTGTCCGCACTCATGGCGATGCTTCGTTCTCGCAGGGTGGGTCTTTCTATGATGTGATTTACGGAATGGAAGCTTTCGGTTTGGTGCCGGAAGAAGAAATGCGCCCCGGGGTGATGTATAGCGATACATTGAGTAACCACGGAGAGTTGTCTGCCCTCACAGATGCTATGGTGGGTGCCATGGCTGGCGGTAAAGTAAAAAAATTCCAGTATGACGAGGATTATAACCTGTTGTGGAAAAAGGCTGTAGCTGCCGTACATGAAATCTATCTGGGAAAAGCTCCGGAAAAGTTTACTTATAAAGGAAAAGAATACACTCCGAAGTCATTTTATGAATCTACAGGATTAAAACCGTCGGATTATGTATCGTTGACTTCTTATACGCATCATCCGTTCTATACGCAGTTCTCGCTGGAAATCCAGGATAACTGGCGTCACGCATTGTCTTACAACCTGCCGATCGACGAGTTCATGGAAGTGTTCGACAATGCGATCAATACAGGTTATACGATTGCCTGGGGATCCGACGTAAGTGAGTCCGGCTTTACCCGCGACGGTGTAGCTGTTATGCCTGATAACGAAAAGGTACAGGAACTGAGCGGATCTGACATGGCTCATTGGCTGAAGATGAAACCGGAAGAAAAGAAATTGAATACGAAACCGCAACCGCAGAAATGGTGTACACAGGCAGAACGCCAGTTGGCTTATGATAACTGGGAAACTACTGACGACCACGGTATGCAGATTTATGGTATTGCCAAAGATCAGGAAGGAAACGAATATTACATGGTGAAAAACTCTTGGGGTACAGCCAACAAATATAACGGTATTTGGTATGCATCAAAAGCATTCGTACGTTACAAAACAATGAACATTGTCGTTCATAAAGATGCACTTCCTAAAGCGATCAAGGCTAAGTTAGGAATTAAATAATTCAATTATCTGAAAATAAAAGCAAAAAGAGGCGTTTCCCGGTAGGAGTTGGGGCGCCTCTTTTCTATTTATACAAAGATGTGCTTTTTTATAGGGTCGCTTTTTTATGGAACCAGTATCAGCGTATAATTCAGATCTGATGCTGCTTTCTGTAATTCCTGGTTTAATAGTGTCAGGCTGTCGCCTTCTGCCTGGAAGTAAAATGCCATGTCGCCATCGCTGGGGATCAGTTCGTAAACGATTGCTTCGGAGTTGGATGGTGTTCCATGTTTTACTTTGCGTTTACCGGTGGAAGAGAATGTTTTATCCTTTCCGTTTTCAGCTTCCAGGTAAGTGGCGTCCATTTCGTAAACGCCGTCGTCGCTATCCTGCTGATAATATAAAGTCAGGTCATAAACGATGCCGGGACCGTCTGCTGCCGGGAATGTGCCCTTATATTTTTTCTGAATGACACTTCCTTTTTTAGGATCTACTTTCAGCGAATCACGCATATTGACCGGTTTAGCAGCTTTCCCTGTTACGGTAGGCAAAGCCGGTGCGCCTGGCGCAGCCTCGTTTATTGCATAAACATCTTCTTCTATAAGAGCGGGTTCGGCTGTTTTCTTCCCGCTACATGCAGCCAATAAAGCCAGAGCTGCTACTGCGATAAAATACTTTTTCATTATTCTGCATTTTTTATTAGTGACTTTGCCTTATAACAAAAGTCCCCCTGCATTTTGTTTTGCAGGAGGACTTTTTTAACTATATAATGTGCTGTTTCTTACTTTTTATCAGGAGAATCCGGCTTTTGCTGATATTCAGCCGGGATAGTGACGGCACTTCCGTCGCGCTCAGCATAATAGTGGGGCGACATGATCTCGATGCCGGCTTCGTTAAACACATCCTGTATGTTCTGATGCAGGTCCGAATAGATCTGCGAAAGCTGGTCGGCTTCCTTTATATATGCATTTATCTGGTAACAGGGGTAGTAATCCTGCAACTCCGTTTCCAGAACGAAGGGTTTCGGGGGTGACATGACTCCCGGCGTGGATCGCGCAGCGTTGACCAGTAACTGATGGACCTGACGCCAGGGGACATCGTAGCCGATGCTGACTGTCGAGTGGATGATCAGGCCGAACTGGCGGGCAGAGGCACTGTAATTAACCGTATGTGACGACATGATGAACGAGTTCGGGATCGTGACCACTTCGTTTTTAGGTGTGCGGATACGGGTGACGAACGGGGTTTTCTCTATTACGTTTCCGGTCGTTTCGTTCAATTTGATACGGTCGCCCAGTTTGAATGGCCGCATGTAAGTGATGACCAGTCCTGCTATGATATTTCCGATGACCGTGCTCGATCCTAAAGAAACGATCAGCCCGACGAAGACGGATATCCCCTGGAACACACCGGAGTCGGAGCCGGGCAGATAAGGGTAGATCATCGCGATCATAAACGCGTACAACAGGAAACGTATGATATTGAAAGAAGGTTGCGCCCAGTCCGGATAGAAACCGGTGATCTTGAGTTTTTCGCTTTCAATCTCATTGGCTATATACTGAATACCCTTGATGATGTATTTTACGCAGTAATAAATGACAATGATAATGAACAGGTTTGGAATATATTCAATAACCGATTTAAGGACCATCTTGATCGGTTCTATGATATAAGTGAACAGTCTCATTGCCAGGTGTTCCGTCTGTGGGAATATGGCGAACAACATCGGTACACTGAACATAAGCTGTATCAGCAGGACAATATAACGCAGGATATTATTCAGAAAGATGAGTATCCTGCCTTGCCGGTGGGTATTCAGAAACTCATAATCCCGTATGGTAATGGATTTGAGTTTGTTTTGTTTCAGCCAGATAATCCGGCGGCGGAGTTTCCTGAACAAATAGTTGGTCAGTTTGAACAGGAAATACTGGACGACCAGTACCAGGATGAACAAGGCAACCCGTTTGGCAATCTGAAGTATACTGTGTTCCTTTTTTAACTCCAGGATCTTATTATTGACAACAGACTGATACTCTTTGGCTAGCTTTTCCCTTTCCGTATTCAGCCAAAGGGCGTCCTGATCCGTCACACTGAGGATCACTTTTTCCCCGTACATGACATCTGTTTGGTATTCACTGTTAAACAGGTAGACTGAATCTGCTTTCAGGCTTAGGTTTTTACCTATTTTCTGGATCATGTTGACGGCATTTTCTGCCCGGTCATAGGCCGAGACACCTCCTCGTTTGGCATAGAAAGTGAGGAGAGTGTCATTGTCGATGATCAGATGAACACCGGGAGTCAGCGTCCGTAGCGAGTCGATGCTGCGGCGCTGTTCTTCTTTTTTCAACGAGTCGGTGGTGATATGCTTGTTCAGCGCGTCACTCAACTCGCTCCGGAGTACGATTTCGTTCAACTTCATCTCCTGTAGTTGAAGTTCGAGCTCCTGCATCCTGATGGAATCCAGGCGGAGTTTATCTTCAATCGCTGCCGATGAATCAGCAGGAATGTCATTTGTTTTATTCTCTGCAATAACGGCATTCAGTAATCCTTCCGCCTTTTCCCTGATCTGGGACGTTGCCCGGGAAGGCATAAGGAATATTGCCGATAGAGTGGCAATGCACAAAATCAACTGTTTCATTGTGTTTCTACCCTTTTAGTAATTGTTTTATTTGCCTCCTGC
>OLIT01000498.1_pt1 | contig 40150 bp, 24 predicted proteins | sample 1601341 | NCBI WGS metagenome assembly OLIT01 (sample SAMEA2452121, study PRJEB22498) | human gut metagenome | biome: human feces; feature: human gut; material: feces | place: Australia | collected 2012
TTTGTCGCTTTGCAAGCAAAATCCCACTAAACCCTATAGGTTGCGGATTTGAGGTTATATGCGTGTGATGTTGTTAAAGTGTGTAAAAGTGATTGGCATAAATTGTTGGATTTCAGTATTAGTAACCTCCGCGTAACCGGCTTTAGATTTTGTAACCTCTTGATACATACGCAGATATAAACTAACTTTGCACAGCGAAAACAAAAAATACAGTAAGATGAAAAAGTTAGAGATTATAGGCAGCGGTGACAATTTTACCGCAGTTACAACAGGCAGTTTTAACGAGTTGCGTGAGCACGAAATCGACTTCGGTGGTGGTGTGGTTCTCAAAGGAAAAGTATTTGCAGGCACAGCACTTGGCGCAACAGGTTCAGAAATTTCGTTTCAGACCTTTGCTCCGGGCGAGGGCAGCACTTTCCTTCATGCCCACAAGACACATGAGGAACTGTATATCATCGTGAGCGGCGAAGGCGAGTTTCAGGTAGACGGCAAGACCTTCGCAGTGGGTCAGGGCAGTGTAGTGCGTGTTGCTCCTGCCGGAATGCGTGCGCTGCGCAACACAGGCAATGACGACATGGTGATGATATGCATCCAGTATAAAGCCAATTCGTTCGGTGCCGATGACACTCCTGCTGCCGACGGAGTGATAGCCGAGGGCGGCGTAGAGTGGTGATATGCGCCGGCCGTTAAGGCCTATTGATGGTGCATAAAGCGTTGAATGTATTGCCGGTTAACCTTTACTAATGGTCCGGCATACCTATATTATAAATATATGCGGGCAGTTTCCGACTTGTTTGCGGCATCTGTCCGCATTAATTGTGTTTTGTGGCTGACATGTTATTGCGGGCAAATAAATTTCTTTATTCGGTTTATTATGCTTATCTTTGTGCCGCAAACATAATCTTGCTAAAATAAATCTTTAACTTAAATCTTATGAAGAAATTGTTTTTATCTTGTTTGATGCTGTCGGCGGCATTATGTCCTGCCGTGTCACAGCAGACCGAAAAGCTCGGGCGCGGACTCGTTGCCGTAAAGACAGATGCCGGCGTTTATCTGTCGTGGCGATGCCTGACGTCGGACAAAAGCACGATGGGCTATGATGTCTATCGCAACGGCGTTAAGGTTAACGGCTCGCTGATAACAGGCAGCACCAACTTTGTTGATGCTTCGGGAACGGCCGATGCCAAGTATGTCGTTAAGGCTGTGGACGGCGGACAGACCGTTGAGACGACGGCTGAGACAGCCGTATGGCCTGAAATATATAAGAAGGTGCATCTCGACAGGCCTGCAGGCGGAACCACTCCCGACGGCGTGGCTTACACATACAGCCCGAACGACTGCTCTGTGGGCGATGTCGACGGCGACGGTGAGTATGAGATAATAGTGAAATGGGACCCGAGCAACTCGAAGGACAACTCGGAGAGAGGCGCATATACGGGCAACGTGTATATAGACGGATACAAGATTGACGGCACAAAGCTGTGGCGCATCGACCTTGGACGCAACATACGTGCCGGCGCGCACTATACCCAGTTTATGGTGTACGACCTCGACGGCGACGGAAAAGCCGAAGTGGCGTGCAAGACTGCGCCCGGAACTATTGACGGACAGGGCAAGGCTGTGCTGATGGGCGACGATAAGGTTACTGACGACTATCGTGTAAGCAGCGGTTCGAACAAGGGTATAATAGTGTCTGGTTCTGAGTATCTCACGGTGTTCAACGGACAGACAGGTGCCGAAATAACCACGGTGAGCTATGTTCCGCTGCGCTCGGTACGCTCAAACTCACAGTGGGGCGACTCTTACGGCAACCGCTCAGAACGCTATCTTGCCTGCGTGGCTTATCTTGACGGACAGAAGCCGAGCCTTGTGATGTGCCGCGGCTATTATACGGCGGCATATCTCTGTGCATGGGATTTCGACGGGAAAAACCTTAAACAGCGATGGCTGCATAAGTCGGAGACTGAGGGCGAAGGTCTTTATGGCGAAGGCGCTCATGCCTTGACTGTGGGCGATGTTGACGGCGACGGATGCGACGAGATTGTGTATGGCGCGGCATGTTTAGACCACGACGGCTCTGTGCTATACCGTACAGGTGCCGGCCATGGCGATGCCCTGCATCTTGGCGACTTCGACCCCGACCATGACGGACTTGAAATATGGATGGTGCATGAGGAAAAATCGTCGGCATATCCCTGGGACGCAGAGTTCCGTGATGCCAAGACAGGCGAGATATTGTGGGGACAGAAGCAGAGCGGCAACGACATAGGACGCGGCGTTGTGGCCGACGTGAGCGACAAATGGCGCGGATGCGAGGCTTGGGCAATATCCGACTACACATCGGGCACCAAGGCTACGGCAACATACGACTGCCGCGGAAACAAGGTGGCAGACAAGCGCCCGTCGTGCAATTTCCGCATATATTGGGACGGCGACCTGTATGAAGAACTGCTCGACGGCACCGATATAGTGAAACGCAACTCTACGCTTACAAGCGATGCCGCAAAATGGAGCCTCGGACAATACAGCAACGCACAGTCGTGCAACTCAACAAAGAAAACTCCATGCCTTTCGGCTGATATTCTTGGCGATTGGCGTGAGGAAGTAATTCTGTGGGACGGAAGCACAAGTTCAGACCTGCTTATATTCACGACGACCGAAGAAACCGGATATAAAGTGCCATGTCTTATGCAGGACCATATATACAGAATGGCCATTGCATGGCAGAATGTGGCATACAACCAGCCGCCGCACCTCGGCTATTATCTGCCTGACATATTCTCTACTGACGCGTCGCTGCGCGCTGTGAGCGGACAACTCAACCAGACTGTGGAGCAGGGCGATGCCATTGAAGACATTGTGTATGAATGGAGAAACGCCACGGGTGTAACAGTTGAGGGACTTCCCGACGGTGTTGACATGTCTGTTGATAACTCATCTAAACGCTTGACTATAAGTGGAATACCTTCTGCTGTCGGCGCATATAAATATAAGGTGTCGACCACGGGCGGTGAAACCACTGCAACGATAGAAGGAACGATAACCGTGCGCGACAAGATTGTGCTTACGCCACTGGCTTGCTATCCGTTCGATGATATTAGTGCCGGTTCTACGCCCAACACTGTTGAGGGCATGGCTCAGGCTGTGGGCAGTCCGATACTGGTGCAGGGCGTAAAGGGCAATGCTGCGCAGCTTGACGGTTCGTCTTATTTCACTCAGATGGCTTACAGTCAGATTCAGCTCGGCACAGAAGATTTTACCATTGAGTTTTGGATGAAGTCGACCGACAATGCCGCATACATATTCCATAAAGGCAGCATAACAGCCAATGCCGAGACAGGGGCAACAGGCAAATGGGTAGGACTGGAATATAAAAACGGCCTGCTGAAGTTTGCTGTTGACGATAACGTTACCAAGAGCGAAGCTTCTGCCACGGGTACTGCTTATTTCAACGGAGAGTGGACTCACATCGTTTGTGTGCGCGACAGCTACACAAAGACGCTGAAACTATACGCCAACGGAGTACTGATAGGTGAGTCGGTTGACACCACCGGCAGCATTTCAGACAATGACGAACCGCTCACTGTTGGCAATGTCAACGTCAATCTTAACAATTTCTTTGAAGGAACAATCGACGAGTTTACGATATATAAAGGTGCCATGAGTTCGGCGAAGGTGAAAGAACACTACAACGAATATGTGGCTTCAGGCATTGAGACCGCGCCTTCAGTGGAGTCTGCTGCAAAACTCACGCTTGTATCTGCCACGAGCGGAATGGTTGTTGCGCGTGGAGTTGGCGCTCCCGGAAACATCACTTCTGCTGTTGCTCCGGGCTGCTATATCCTCATAATCGACCACGGCACTTCATCAGAAGTAAGAAAGTTCGTAAAGAGATGACTCATATAGTGCGCTTGCGCTCCGGCATATTGTCATGTCAGTCAATGCCTGGCCGCAGACACAGACACACTGAATAATTTTAAGACGCCTGTCGGCATAGCGTTTGTTTTGTAATATACGAAACGCTGCCGTCAGGCGTCATTGTTTGTGTATTGCTGCTGCTTTCATCGAGATGTTTAATTCCTCAAAATAAGTTATGAATTTATTGGTGCAGCGGTGCTTACACTGAAAATCAGTTAAAAAGCATAGTTTTATTTTGCGGTTAGAACTAATTGCCTTAACTTTGCAGACTATTTTTATAATTAATGTAAATAAAATGGCATATTTCTTCACTTCAGAATCAGTATCGGAAGGGCATCCAGACAAGGTTGCCGACCAAATTTCAGACGCAATTCTTGACCAGTTTCTGGCTTACGACGACAAGGCTCGCGTAGCCGTTGAGACTCTTGTCACTACCGGACAGGTTGTAATTGCCGGTGAGGTGCGCAGCGATGTTTATATCGACCTGCAGACCATAGCCCGCAAGACGATAAAGAGAATAGGCTATACAAAGTCAGAGTATCAGTTTGACAGCGAATCGTGCGGCGTGCTCAACGCCATACACGAGCAGAGCGAGGACATAAAGCGCGGTGTTGACCGTCAGGATGAAAGCGAGCAGGGTGCCGGCGACCAGGGTATGATGTTCGGATACGCCTGCAACGAAACCGAAAACTATATGCCGCTGTCGCTCGACCTTGCACATCTGATAATGCGCACACTGGCCGACATACGTAAGGAAGGCAAGCAGATGACATATTTGCGTCCCGACTCAAAAAGTCAGGTTACCGTTGAATACGACGACAACGGCGAGGCCCGCCGCATAGACACCATCGTGGTTTCAACACAGCACGACGAGTTTGATCCGGATGACGACGCTATGCTTGCGCGTATTAAGGATGACGTAAAGAACATCCTTATGCCGCGTGTAAAGGAGCAGATACACAGCGAGAAGGTGCTTGCGCTGTTTGACGACAACATAAAGTATCTTGTCAATCCGACAGGAAAGTTTGTTATCGGAGGCCCTCACGGCGACACTGGTCTTACGGGCCGCAAGATTATCGTAGATACCTACGGCGGCAAGGGCGCACACGGCGGAGGCGCATTCTCGGGCAAAGACTCGAGCAAGGTTGACCGTTCGGCTGCTTACGCCGCACGCTATATAGCCAAGAACATGGTGGCTGCCGGCGTTGCCGATGAGATGCTCGTTCAGGTAAGCTACGCCATAGGTCAGGCTGAACCTGTAAGCATATATGTAAACACTTACGGCAGAAGCCACGTAAAACAGTCGGACGGCGAGATAGCCGAGGTTATAAAGAAGATGTTCGACCTCAGACCGAGAGCCATCGAGCGCGACTTAAAGCTGCGCCAGCCTATCTACAGCGAGACTGCTGCTTACGGACACATGGGCCGCAAGTATGAGAAAATGAAGAAAACCTTTGAGAGCCACTACCACGAGACAAAGACAATCGAGGTGGAACTCTTTACATGGGAGAAGCTCGACAAGGTAGACGAGATAAAGAAAGCGTTCGGACTGTAAGTCTGTACGCTGTGAAGATGTGTCATAACACACGGGCCATGCGCGGTGCGCATGCCGTGGTCTTGACACATCCTTATTATATAAAGTAATATAACAAAACAGAACAAAGCACGGCAGGAAAAAGAAATGATAGAGCTTCAGGCTGATTCGACAAACGTACATGAAAACATTGCACCGGCAGAACCGCTAAAAGCGGAGCGTCCGGTCAAGGTGAAACATCCGTATGAGGTGCTGCAGAAGTTGCCTGCTGACGCCACTCCGGCTCAGCAAGACTCTGCCATACAGTCGGTGTTTCATGTAGAGAACACGCACCTCAGCACGCGTCCCGACACGCTGCATCTGCCCGGGCACGACAAGGGAAAGAGTGCCAAGGACATCAGTCTGCCGCAATATTACAAGCAGAATTTCTTTTCTAACGACTCCATGTATCATCCGGAGCTTGACGGCGGACGCTATGGCGTGGCCGGCGACCCGGTGCCTTACACGATAAAAGGCGACAACACCATAACGGCTCTGCTGCTGGGATGCTTCATTCTTGCGCTCATAGCCTTCTCTAAGGCACGCAGGTTCCTGTTCCGTCAGGCCAAGGATTTCTTCTATGAGCCGCGCACCCTCACCACTGAATTTTCAGAGACGACCAACGAGTTTCGCTTCCAGTCGTTTCTTGTCCTGCAGACCTGTCTGCTGTTTGCTATAGTGTCGTTTTTGTATACCCAGGAACGTGTGGCTGATACGTTTATTCTTTCATCGCAGTATCAGCTGGTAGCGATATTCTTCGGCGTGTTTGTAGCTTATTATGCCCTGAAGATGCTCATCTACTGGTTCGTCAACAGCGTGTTTTTCGGCAAGAAAAAGAGCGCGCGGTGGCTCAAGGCATTTCTCTTTATAACATCGTTCGAAGGCGTTGCACTTTTCCCTCTTGTAATGCTTCAGTCTTACTTTGATTTGTCTATACAAAATGCCGTATTTTACGTTGCTTTTGTTATAATTTTAGTGAAAATACTATTGTTTTACAAGAGTTATGTAGTGTTTTTCGGGCATAAAAACTTTTTTTTGCAAATAATTTTGTACTTTTGTGCCCTCGAAATAATGCCCTTGCTCTCATTGTGGGGAGTTCTGGTAATGATTGTAGACTATTTAAAAATAAACTTTTAGGGTATTGACTGATGGTAAGAAAGATATTAATCTCACAACCCAGACCAAGTAGTGAAAAATCACCGTATTTCGATATGGAAAAAGAATACGGCGTAGAATTGGTGTTCCGTCCTTTCATAAAGGTTGAAGGACTGTCTTCAAAAGACTTCCGCCAGCAGAAAATTAGTATTCTCAACTATACGGCTGTAGTCTTTACATCGCGCCACGCGATCGACAATTATTTCAAGCTGGCCAAGGAAATGAGGCTTGAAATACCTGAGACAATGAAGTATTTCTGCGTAACCGAGACTATAGCTCTGTATATCCAGAAATATGTGCAGTATCGCAAGCGCAAGGTGTTCTTCGGAAAGACCGGAAAGATTGACGACCTGCTGCCCACGATGATAAAGCATAAGACTGAGAAGTATCTCATCCCGATGAGCGACGTGCATGACGACAGCGTGAAGACTCTGCTCGACTCTAAGAAGCTCAACCACACAGAGTGTGTGATGTACCGCACGGTAAGCAACGATTTCACAGAGGATGAGATAAAGACATTCGACTATGACATGTGCATCTTCTTCAGTCCGTCGGGCATCAATGCGTTCACTGGTACATTCAAAAATAGCGAGCACAACAACGTTATTGTTGGTACATTCGGCCCTGCTACGGCAAAGGCTGCCCATGATGCAGGACTGAAAGTCGAGTTTGAGGCTCCTACAAAGGAACATCCGTCAATGACGAGCGCCTTGAAAGACTTTTTAGAGAAGAATAAATAACAATACAGATACAGCATTATGTCGGCATCCGGTGTTCTGACATTCAAGAAAGAAGAGCGGATATGCAGAAAGACAGAGATAGAGAAGCTCTTCGAACGAGGAGGCAGCCGCTCGATGGCTGCGTTCCCTGTGAGGCTTGTCTATCTTAAAACCGATGCCGAGGCAGGCGCGCCAAGAGTGAAAGTGATGGTGAGCGTGTCGAAGAAATGCTTTAAGAGGGCCGTAAAGCGCAACCGTGTGAAGCGGCAGCTGCGCGAGGCTTTCAGACTTAACAAGAGCATTTTGTACGGACAGCTTGAACAGCACGAAGGCTCAGCCCTGCTTATTGCGCTGATATGGATTGACGACAAGCTGTGGCCAACCGATGAGGTTGAGAAGAAGGTTGTGAACCTTATGAACCGCTTGTCGGAGAAAATAGAAAGGCAATGAGAAGCATTCTTAACCATATTTCCAAAATATTGGTGTGGCTGCTGTCATTGCCTATAATATTTTATCAGCGCTGCATATCTCCATTCACGCCCCCGTCGTGCAGGTTTACGCCCACATGTTCAGAGTATGCCCGCCAGGCTTTGAAAAAACACGGACCCATAAAGGGACTTGCCCTGGCTATATGGCGCATACTGAGATGTAATCCGTGGGGCGGAAGCGGATACGACCCCGTGCCGTAGCCTTATGCCTGATGTGTTTGCTTACGGTGTGTCATACAGCAGTGCGGCAAGCATTATTGAGGCAAAGACGTGCTTTAATTCATTTATGTTTAAATGATTTGGCGCGTGTTTTATGTGTTTAACGAAATAAAAAATAAAGAAAAATACGATGAATAAGAACTTTGTTGAAGAATTGAGATGGCGTGGCATGCTGAGCCAGATTATGCCGGGTACGGAAGAACTGTTGCAGAAAGAGCAGGTAACTGCTTATCTTGGCACCGACCCTACAGCCGACTCACTGCATATAGGTCACCTCTGCGGCGTCATGATGCTCCGTCACCTGCAGCGCTGCGGACACAAGCCGCTGGCACTTGTCGGTGGTGCGACAGGTATGATTGGCGACCCTTCAGGCAAGAGCCTTGAGCGCAACCTGCTCGATGAGGCGACTCTGCGCCATAACCAGGAGTGCATAAAGAAGCAGCTCGCCAAATTCCTTGACTTTGAGAGCGACGCTCCCAACAAGGCAGAGCTTGTGAACAATTACGACTGGATGAAGGATATGGGCTTCCTGCAGTTCGCGCGTGAGGTGGGCAAGCACATCACCGTAAACTACATGATGGCAAAGGAGAGCGTACAGCAGCGTCTTAACGGTGAGGCCCGCGACGGTCTGTCGTTCACCGAATTCACTTATCAGCTGCTTCAGGGCTACGACTTCCTGTATCTCTATCAGCACAAGGGCTGCAAACTGCAGATGGGCGGTAACGACCAGTGGGGCAACATGACCACAGGTACAGAGCTTATACGCCGCACGCTGGGCAGCGAGGCCGACGCTTACGCACTGACTTGTCCGCTGATAACAAAGGCCGACGGAAAGAAATTCGGCAAGACTGAGAGCGGAAACATCTGGCTCGACCCGAAGCGCACATCGCCTTACAAGTTCTATCAGTTCTGGCTTAATGTAAGCGACGAGGACGCTGAGCGCTACATCAAGATATTCACAAGTCTCGACAAGGAGACAATAGACGGCCTCGTAGAGGAGCATCGTCAGGATCCGGGACGCCGCACACTGCAGCGCCGTCTGGCAGAGGAAGTAACCGTGATGGTTCACTCTCGCGAGGACTACGATACTGCTGTTGAGGCTTCTAACATACTGTTCGGCAAGTCGACAAAGGACAGTCTGCTGAAACTCGACGAACAGACATTCCTCGACATCTTCGAAGGCGTGCCACAGTTTGAGGTTTCTAAGGACAAGATAGGTCTGCCTGCTGTTGAGCTGTTCACCACAGAGGCTGCCGTATTTGCCAGCAAGGGAGAGATGCGCAAGCTCGTTCAGGGCGGAGGCGTTTCGCTCAACAAGGAGAAACTTGCAGCATTCGACCGCGTAATAACTTCAGACGATCTCATCGACGGCAAGTATCTTCTCGTTCAGCGCGGCAAGAAGAACTATTTCCTCATAACAGTAAAATAGTTTGTCTGCAATGCATTTATGAAGTGTCAAAAGGCTATTCTACAGGACTTTTACGTAATAAAAATGTAAAACTTGCGGCCTTTGACATTCAAAAAATATAAAAAAATTTGGTAGTGGCGTAAAAAACCACTACCTTTGCATCCGTGATTGTCCAATGGTGTAATGGTAGCACAACAGGTTTTGGTTCTGTTTGTAGTGGTTCGAATCCGCTTTGGACAACATCATTAATATTAAATCCCGTTTCAATGTGATTGAAGACGGGATTTTTTTGTATGTATTAATTGGGTTTATTTTGTTGTCTGTTGCCGTAAAATCTTATTAAGCTCTCCTGAAGGAAAAATATTGAAAATGTGGGAAGGTTATCGAAAAGGTATAATTAAATCCAATTTGGAAAAGCTCGTATCAGCCGACACAATACAATAATTTACATTCTATCCATAACGGCAAAAAGAAACGGATTGTAGCTTTATACGTTGTTGCCGTGCCGATACGGGATATTTATCCGGTCTGAAAAACAAAGTACCGCATGAACAGGAATTTGCCTGTCATGCGGTGCTTGGTTTTTATTTTGTACGTTTTAGTGTTATGTCGGGATATTAATCTGTGTTTTATGACGCATATTCTTTTCCGTCAACTAATCGTCGGGGCATTAGAAACGGAAGCAGAGATATGCTCTGAATGATGTTGTTGAGTATTTCTGCTTGATGTCGCTTACATCATCGTCCGACATGATGGCGCCGTATTTGCCGTTGCCGAATCTTCCTTCAACTCCAATGCCGATAGCCTTCCATGACACTTCGCCGCCATAGGTGAAGAACGAAACGTAGCTGCCGTTAACCTCATCGTCGATAATGAGCATAGAGTAAGACGGAACAAAGCGGAAATATGCAGACACTCTTAGGTCGCCTACAGGGTTTACTGTTATCGACGGGCCTATAACGAAACCTATATCACACTGGTGCATGCCTGAGATCAACGACGGAGTTTCCTCGTCCTCATAGTATCCGTTGTATTCTTCATCATAATCCTTATACTTTGTGTAGTTGATGTCGCAACCCAGGTCAAGGGCAAATTTCACTCTGTTCCACAGCGGTTTCTTGTGCAGGTATATTGTGCGGCCGCTAACCAATGACACGCCGAAACTGCCCTTCAGGTCGTCTCCATAGTTAGGAGAGAGAGTTTGGCTGACGTATCCGATAGAGAGAAACTTCTTGCGTCCCCATACAGAATGGTCTTTTTCCTTTTTCTCGGTTTCTGTATCCTTTTCTTTAATGCTGGCTGACAGTGTTTTAATCTCATTCTCAAGTGAGTCGATTCGCGTCTGTAAGCTGTCATTCGACTGATGATAATCTTTTTGTTCTTCGGCAGCAAGTGGTTCGATTTGTGTCTGTATGCTGTCGCTCGACTGAATATAATCTTTTTGTTCTTCTACAGCAACAGAGTCGATGCCGGTCTGCAAGCTGTCGTTCGACTGCGCGAATAATTGTCCGCATACCATCATTATGCAGACAGTGAGTAACATCTTTTTCATAATAAGTTTGTTAATGTTTTAGTTATACCTCTTGAATGTTGTGATTTGTGTGTATCGTGTGGTGCCGCTTGAGTCGGTGCCGTTGTCAATGAGTGTCATCACCATTTCATTGTCAGACTTCATTGTTATTGTCACATACTTTGTGAAGTCACCATAGAATAACGGACAAGACAGTTTGTAGCCATCCAACTTGAATCTTGCCGACATTGGCAGTTCGTCCATGTCGTCCTTAGAGCCAGATGCGAGCAGCGTACACATGCTGTTTTTGTCAAAACGGATTACAGTATAGTCTTCGTCATCAGCAGATGTAATGTCTTTGTCTGTGCTGTAATCAACAGGATACTGTCCGTCTGTTGGCATAAAATGGTCTTCTTCACTTATGTGGGTAGTAACCCATTCGCCTTGCAGGTATAAAAAAATTTCATTCTCAATGCTGTTTTCTTCGTCGCTGCTGCAGGATGAAAATGTCATTCCGGATATTATCGCCAATAAAATAACCAGAATATTCCCAAATAATTTTTTATTAAGATTCTTCATTTTAACAATATGTATTAAAGTTTCATTCCCAGTAAAGTCTTGCACACTGTTGAAAATACAGGTGCCGGGCCCGCGCTCATTCTAAATTACGTTCCGCATCACCTTGTCAATAAGATTTTAAATATCACACTTCAGTGAAGTATAAGCGTCTCTACGTTTTTGCTGTGGTAATCAATTCTCTAAAAGATTGCAGGAAATATGTAAAAAAAACGAGCACTATATATCTTTAGTCGTTGTAAGTTTATTTTCATTTTTTCACCATAGGCAGATAATTTTTAGTTTCATGTGGCAAATATATAATTTTTTTTGCAATTATATATGCTTTTAAACTTAAATCATGTATAAAAATCTGACGGCATGACATATTTTTTGTATCTTTGCAAGGCAGACAATATTTTGCCGTGCAATTTTTAATGAGAGATACTATAACAAATACATTTATGAAAACAAATTACGAAATTCGCTATGCAGCGCATCCGGAGGATGCAAAAAGCTATGACACCAAGAGAATACGCCGTGACTTCCTTATCGAGAAAGTTTTTGCGGCTGACGAGGTAAATATGGTTTACTCTATGTACGACCGTATGGTTGTGGGCGGCGCAATGCCGGTTAACGAGGAACTTAAGCTCGAGGCTATCGACCCGCTTAAGGCCGACTACTTTACAACACGCCGTGAGGTCGGAATATTCAACGTAGGCCAGGGCGAGGGCGTAGTGAAGGTTGGCGACGAGACATTCACTCTCGGATTCAAGGAGGCTCTATATATCGGCCGCGGCGACCGCGACGTGTTCTTCAGCAGCAAGGACCCGCAGAAACCCGCTAAATTCTATTTCAACAGCGTTACTGCCCACAAGGAGTATCCATGCAAGAAGATTACAAAGGCCGACGCCGTTGTAGCTCACATGGGTTCGCTCGAGATGAGCAACGAGCGCGACATCAACAAGATGATAGTTTCACAGGTATTGCCCACATGCCAGCTGCAGATGGGTATGACAGAGCTTGCCACAGGCAGCGTATGGAACACCATGCCGGCTCACGTTCACAGCCGCCGCATGGAGGCTTACTTCTACTTTGAAGTGCCCGAGGACCAGGCCGTATGTCACTTCATGGGCCAGATCGACGAGACACGTCACATCTGGATGAAGGGCGACCAGGCTGTCCTGTCTCCTGAATGGAGCATCCACAGCGCCGCTGCCACTCACAACTATACCTTTATCTGGGGTATGGGCGGCGAGAACCAGGACTACGGCGACCAGGACTTCTCTAAGATAACGGATTTGAAGTAAAGTTGTCAAACCGGGGAGTTAAGGAGTTAGGAAGTTAAGGAGTTAAGACAATAGCCATGCCGCGTGGCGTTGGCGTCTTGACTCCTTGACAATGTGAGTCACAGAAACACGTGACTTATTATTTGTCGATAGACGTCAACAGATGTACATTGATAGATGTCAACCAAGAGATGCATATGTCTTAACTCCTTAACTTCATAACTCCTTAACTCCTAAAAAATATAATATAATCTATGGATACATTCTCAAAAAAATTCTCACTTGAAGGAAAAGTGGCGCTGGTTACAGGAGCCGCTTACGGAATAGGCTTCGCCATCGCTGAGGCCTACGCACAGGCAGGCGCAAAGATTGCGTTCAACTGCCGCTCACAGAAACACATGGATCAGGCTCTGGCCGACTATAAGGCTAAGGGCATCGACGCAAAAGGATATATCTGCGACGTTACTAAAGAGGACGAGGTGAAGGCTATGGTTGCCGACATAGAGAAAGAACTCGGCACAATAGACATCCTCGTTAACAACGCCGGCATAATCAAGCGTATACCTATGACAGAAATGTCGGTTGAGGACTTCCGTCAGGTTGTCGACATCGACCTTAACGCACCTTTCATCGTGTCTAAGGCCGTAATACCGGGTATGATTAAGAAAGGCCACGGCAAGATTATCAACGTATGCTCAATGATGAGCGAGCTGGGCCGCGAGACTGTTTCGGCATACGCAGCAGCCAAGGGCGGACTGAAGATGCTTACACGCAACATCTGCTCTGAGTTTGGCGAGCACAACATACAGTGCAACGGCATCGGTCCGGGCTACATCGCCACTCCTCAGACAGCACCTTTGCGCGAGCGTCAGCCGGACGGCAGTCGCCATCCGTTCGACAGCTTCATCGTGTCTAAGACTCCTGCCGCACGCTGGGGCACACCTGAAGACCTTATGGGCCCTGCAGTGTTCCTCGCTTCAGACGCTTCCGACTTCGTAAACGGCCACATCCTTTACGTTGACGGCGGTATACTTGCATACATCGGCAAGCAGCCATGATGAATCTTTAGTGTAATTAAAAAATAATAACTCTATATAAGGGAGCCGACATAAAGCCGGTTCCCTTTTTTATGCTAGTATCTTTCTTATCTATCCTTATGCTGTTATTAACCTTTATCCTGCTGCTTTATAAGGTTATTCGTATATAAATTAAAAGCCAAAATATAAGAAATATCATCGTTCAAAGATGTCACAAATAAAAATGTCATAAAAATCGTAACATTTTAACCTTATAATGCTTATACATTTAAAAATATAATATGGTATAATGATGTTTTGTTAACCAAACGTCACCCATTTACTTCTAAACTGTTAATGGCCTGTTTACGACCCGTAACTCGGCCACTTTTGCATCAAAACTCGGCCACTTTTTGTGCGTAAACCGTAGACTTATTTCTTTAAAACTGCAGAGTTGTGTGTGGCGATGTTGGATGACGGGACAGGGGAGTGTCATGGCTGTCTTGACGCCAATGCTAATCGCCTTAATTTAATTGGTCGGGCGCTACAGATGTAGCCAACGCGATTAATTATGTGCCGCATGCTCTCCGTCTTGCCTGATGTGTGTATATGAACTTTAAAATCATTAAAGTTTGTTGTCAGACATTCAGTGAAGAAATAACATGTTAAGTATTTTTTTGAAATGAAGCATTGTATTTCATGGATGGTTTGCAGACAAAAAATAAAGAAATGTGAAAATTAAGATGCTGAAACAAATGTCAATATTAGAAAAATATTGGCCTATATAATATAATAAGGTGTAAGGATTTTTTGTAAAAAACGATGTCCATCTCTTACCAAGAGATAGAATTCCGATGCAAATATATGAACAAATACTAATATCTGCAAATGATTTAATGATTTTTTTTCAAAAACATTGAAAAAAGCATTAAAAGATACACCTATTAATAATAAGGGCTGAAAATCCCTTGTATAAACGGTTTTGCAGCCAAATTCTATCTCTTGGTAAGAAAGAGTATGTTGATAAAACCAAATGAAATACTTATATATATAGTTTTTTAATTTAATTAATTTATCAAATGAAAAGAAAAATTTTCAGTTCCCTGCTCCTTGTGGCGTTCCTATGCGCTTCAATGGGCATGTTCGTTTCTTGTAAAGACTATGAGGATGACATCAATGCGAACAGAGATGACATCACTGCTTTACAGAATCAGTTGGCTGACTTGCAGACTACACTGTCAAACGAGTTGAGCAGTGTAAAGAGCGAGTTGAGTACTCAAATCTCTGATGCCAAGGCTCAGCTTCAGGCTGCCATCGATCAGAAGGCTGATCAGGCTACTGTAACTGCACTCGAGGCAAGAGTTGCTACTTTGGAAGGCGAGCTTGCTGCTAAAGAAGCTGCTTTGAACGCAAAGATTAACGCTGTTAACGAGGCCGTTACCGGTCTTGACGGAAGACTTGAGACAGTAGAGTCTACATTGGCAACAATCGTAGCTATGACAGGCGACTTTACAGCTCTTCAGCAGACGGTTAACGACCTTAAATCAAGAGTTGAGGCTCTCGAGGGTCTTGACATTGCTGCTATAGCAAGAGAGGCTGTAGAGAAAGACCTTGAGGTTCAGAAAGAAGCTCTTGAGGCTTTCAAGCAGGAGATTGCTGATGCTGACTATCAGGGCCAGATTGACAAACTGCAGGAAGAAATCGCTGCACTGCCTACAGCTGACCAGCTGAAAGACCTTGCAGACAAGATTGACGCTTACGACATCGACAACCTTGCACAGAGAATTTCAGATGCAGAGGAAGATATCGCAGCTTTGCAGTCTTCACTGTCTGACTATGCTACCGTTACAAGCGTAAACGAGCTTAAGCAGGCTCTGCAGAAGCAGATTGACGACCTGAACACTACAATCAACGGCGTTTCTGAGAATGTAAACACTCTTACAGTGTTCGTTGACAAGATGCTGACCAGCATTGCTCTCGTTCCAGACCTTTATGTAGACGGTATCGAGGCTATCGAGTTCCACAGCCTTTATTATCAGCCTAAGGCCCTTAATAATGGTGTGCTTGAAGAGGCTCCCGGTCAGGCAGTATGGCGTGACAATGGTCTTGCAGAGGCAACTTACAGACTTAACCCGAGCGCAGTTCCATTGGAGAACATCGACTCTGAGAACATCGAGTTTGTTGCTGCTACAGCTGAAACAAGATCAGTGCTCGCAAATTCTCCTGTTGCATTCAACGGCATCAAGAGCTATGCTAACGGTCTGATGACAGTTAACCTGAAGAAGACTGACGCTTATCAGAATGTAAGCAATGTTGACGGCGACGCAAGCAAGATTTACATCGTATCTCTGAAAGTTCCTCGCTACAACAGCGACAAGAAGACTACAACTGATGTTTATTCAGAGAACTCTCGTCTGGTTCAGACAAACTTTACTCCGGTTATTGCAAGACTGAATCCTGAAGCTGATAAGCATTTTGATGTAACTGACCGCTTGCATCACTATTCTGATTCAGCAACATTGTATAACTCTAATGTAGACAATAACGAGCTTATTGCTGCTGAGCTTTACTACAATGAGAAGCATGATCTTAAAGAATATCTGACAGGCTGCTACCTGAATGCTGCCCGCAAGCACGTTCAGATTACTAAGGATGAACTGAAGGCTTATGGTCTTGCTCTGCGTTTCGCTATTCCTACAGAGCCTTATAAGAAAGATGCTGACAATGCTACTGACCAGCAGCAGTTTGCTACTGTAACAGCTGACGGTATCATCTCTTCAAAGACTCCGGCTGGTGCTACAAGCAACCTCGCTTGTGTTGGTAAGGAGCCTATCATCCGTGTAATGCTGTGCGATACTGTAAACGGCAAGCTCGTTGACGCACGCTACATGAAGATCAAATGGAACCAGAAGACTCTTGACGATGTTCAGCTTGAGGATTATGTTACAACAGAAACTCTTGCATGTGGTGAGACAACAGCTGAGCTGAAGTGGGATTGGATTATCGATGAGGTTTACGCTAAGGTACACGACAATGGTCTTGACCAGAAGACATTCGAGACAATCTATTCGTTCAAGAACATCAAGATTGAGAAGACAGCTCCTGCTATGACAAATACATTCCGCGCTCCTTCTATGCTCAACACTACTAACGAGCAGGGCGACGCTCTTGCAGGTACATGGACTCTGACAGACCGTGAAATCGGTACTATCAACCAGACAACTAAGGTTAAGACATTCGTAGCTAAGATTACATTCGTATCAGGTGCTCCTGCACAGTATCCTGACCTGGTTATGTATTGGAAGTTTAATATTGAACTGCCTACATTCCCGACTATTGCAGGTTACAATGACACATATTGGGAAGGTGGTAACTATGATTATCACTATGTATATCCTGTTCAGTATGGTACAGACGCAGCTAAGAGTATTGTAGAATATAACTATCCTCTTGAGCAGGCATTTGCTAAGACTGCTAAGTGGGAGAAGGCTGACTTCTTCATTAAAGATATGGCTGAGTGCTATTCTTGGGATTTGCAGTTCGCTGCTTCTCAATCTATTAATGGATATGGTGTAGTTGGTTATACAACTAATACAGAGCCTTGTACAGAAAATAGAGCTTATATGTACTTCCATGGCTACCAGCTCTATAAGAATGGTACAGATAAAGCTTTGCAGATGAATTGGCCTGTTGATCCTAATACACGTATTCCTTACGTTTCATGGCAGGGTGACGCAGATGCAACAATCAATCTGTATGCTGCTCCTAACAATGTTGCAAACCAGAATCTGCTTAATCCGCTGGCTCAGGCTGATGACAGCAAGGGTATACCTGTAAGAACTTCAGGTAAGAAGGTTAACCTCAACATGTGGGCTAAGATCAATCCTTACAACTACGTACTCGTTAAGAACTATGCAGTTTGCCTCGTAGCTCCTATCCGTGTGAATGTAAATTCTAAGGGCTATTTCGAAGAGGGTATAGCTGGTTCAGTTCAGTCAACTGTTAAGACTGCAGATCTTGCTAAGATTGTTGACTTCCGTGGTTATACTGTAGCAGAGAAAGCACCAAGCTCATCACAGTTTGACAAAGATGCAGCTGCATTGTGGAAGTACTATGATGTAACAGAGAAGACATTTGACCTGTCTAAGGCTAAGTTCGGCTTCAAGGTATCTGGCGGTAGTGTAGTTGCCGACGACGCTATTGATTATACAGATGCAATGTCTGCTTCTGAACTTTCAAGACTCACAAGCGGCGGTGTAAACCTGTCACTCTCAATGTCAGCTGACGGATCAGAGATTATCTTCAAGAACAATGGTGGTACGAATGTTTCAAGCAAGTTTAACATCTTCATCCCTGTTACTGTTAAATATGCATTCGGAACAATAACAGAGTACATCAAGGTTCCTGTTTATCCTCGTGGTCAGGTGAAATAATTTACAGTATGTGTGAATTAAAGATGCTTTGAAAGGGGCATTGATAACAGACAATAATAACTTCAATGGGAGCGCCCCTTGTGATTGAGGGGCGCTCTTTTCAAAAAAATAAAGTTTCTATGATTAAATCAGCTAAATATGTCGTAATGGCTTTGGCCTTGTTGGTTGTTGCTTCTTGCAGTGACAAGAAAAAGCCCGAAGCTAAATTGCCGGTTGATCCGCGTATGGATCAGCAGATGTCGCGTACAAGCAAGGATACGACTATGCTGCTCGACATGACAAAGAAGTTCCTGGAAACTTTGAAGAAAAACGACATCGATGGTGCAATCAGCCAATTGTATGAGGTTAAGGACAATAAGGTTATGCCTCTGTCGGCTGAACGTGAAAAAGAATTGCGCAAGAATTTTGCCAATTTCCCTGTATTGTCTTATCAGATAGATGAACTTCTGCTTTACAGCGACAGCGACACCGAGGTGCGTTACACAATCGAGTTTTTTGAGAAACCTAAAGGTGATAAACGTCCCAACACGATTAAATGCTCGGTAAATCCGATGCGCATCGGCGGCAACTGGTATCTGACCGTTGCAAAGGTAGCTCAAGAGAATAACAATAAGAATGACTGAAAATAAATAAACACCATTAGCTATGCGTTATTTAAGTTTTTTATTGGCCGCAGGTTTCCTTATGTTGGGAAATCACGTGTCAGCTCAGGAGAGCGAACCTGAGTACGAATTTAACAAGCATTGGTTTGTAAGCGTTCACGGCGGAGCGCAGTATACATTGGGCGAGGCGCCATTCGGCGACCTTATATCTCCCAACGTTCAGGTAGCAGCCGGATATCAGTTCACGCCCTGGTTTGCCACACGTCTTTCAGTGGGCGCATGGCAGAGCAAAGGCGGCTGGAACGGCTACATGCTCAACGGTAAGGCCGTAAACACTACATATAAATATAATTATGTAGCTCCGGGCATTGACTTTATGTTCAATCTGTCTAATGCCATTTGCGGTTATAACCCAATGCGTCTGTTCAGCGTTACGGCTTTCATCGGCGGCGGTGCCAACATAGGTTTCGGTAACGACGAGGCCAACGAACTGGCTAACGCAGGCTATGACATGCGCTATATCTGGAGCGGCACTAAAGTGCGCCCTGTTGGCCGCGGCGGTTTGTCGTTCGACTTCCGTGTGAGCGACCGCGTTAGCCTCGGAATCGAGGGCAACGCCAACGTGATGTCCGACAAGTATAACTCTAAGAAGGCAGGCAATGCCGACTGGTATTTCAACGCTCTTGCAAGCGTAACCATCCGTCTGGGCAAGACCTACAAGAAGAAAGAAGCTCCTGTTGTAGCTCCGGTTGAGCAGGTTGTTGCCGAGCCGGTTGTTGAGGAAAGACAGCCCGTAGCTGAGCCTGTAGAGGAGAAAGTGGAGGAGAAGGGCATGAAGCGTGACGTATTCTTCACGATTAACTCAAGCGTAATCCGCGATTCAGAGCGCGCAAAGGTTGAGGAACTTTCTAAATATTTAAACAATCATAAAGATGCAATTGTCGAAATAACAGGCTATGCCGACGCCGGCACAGGTACAGCTGCCGTAAACAGCCGCCTGTCTTCAGAGCGTGCAGAGGCTGTTAAGAAGATGCTGATAGAAAAATGCGGTGTGTCAGCCTCGCAGATAAAGACCTCTTACAAGGGATCAGAGGTTCAGCCGTTTGCTGAGAATGACATGAACCGTGTATCAATATGTATTATATCCAATTAGTCGATTGCAGGAGGGTGGAGACATTTGGGCTTGTGAAAGTCGTAGTCTCCTCCCGTTTTTTTTTTAGATCATTTACACTGTTGAAAATCAAGACACGAGCTAAACTGGACTTTTTGTTTTTTTATTATAATCTTATTTCTTTTACTTATTCCTCTTATTATTTTGTTTTCCTGTAACTTATTGTTTTATATACGTTGACTGATTTTATGTCATAATGCGTGATTGACCTTGGCTTAAGGCAGATTTTCATTGTGATTTTTCTGCTGATTTCATAGCAGTACCATTTATTTTTCATTATGCCGCCGCGCCGTATGCTGAAACCGTCATTTAAAGAAATATGTGCTTTTGTGTTGTCTTGCATCGCTCTTGGGTATCAAATCGGCAGGCTGTATATATAAAATGTGTATAATCTTTAGGCTTTATGTCTTTAGGCACGTGCCTGCGGTATAATAAAAAAGCCTGCATCCGTATGGACACAGGCTTGATATTTTTGAGGCTTTTATTTTAGTTCAAAGCATCTGTGAGCTCTGCACCAGCCTTAAATTTTGCAGCCTTTTTAGCAGCAATCTGTATCTTCTCCTTTGTAGAAGGATTGATACCTTCGCGAGCCGGGCGTTCGTTAACGCTGAATGTGCCAAAGCCGACAAGTGCTACTTTGTCTCCTGCAACGAGTGCATCCTTTATGGCTGCAACGGTTGCGTCGAGTGCTTTCTTAGAATCAGCCTTTGACAAACCTGAGCCAGCAGCTATTTTTTCAATTAGTTCTGTTTTGTTCATAATAAAAAATGTTATTTAAAATATTAGAGTATAATTTTATTCTGACTTATTTTTATCGCAAATATAACCTAATCATTTTATTTGTCAAACAAAAAATAAAAAAAAGTGAAGAATTTAATGAAAAAAAGTTGCTATAAGCCCTGCTTTATGCTGTATAACAGATATTTTTAGTACTTTTGCCATTGTTTATTGTTTTAGATAAATCATTTTGAATATGTTCAGAATACCTGTAATAACAAAGAATTTGCTGATAATCAACGTGCTGATGTTCGCTGCCACATGGGTTTTCGGACGTCAGGGTCTGGATCTTAACAATATTTTCGGCCTTCATTTTTTCCTGGCACGTGATTTCCAGATATACCAGCTGTTTACCTACATGTTCATGCATGCCGGCTTAACCCACCTGTTCTTCAATATGTTTGCCTTGTGGATGTTCGGTTGCGTAGTTGAGAATGTATGGGGACCAAAGAAATTCTTGTTCTACTATCTTACCTGTGGAGTAGGTGCCGGTCTGATACAGCTGCTGACACAGTTCGGAGAGTTTTACATGCTCGCGAGCGACCAGATTCCGGGCTTTGGCTTTGGTGATGTCATGACGGTTGCCCACAACAGTGCCGCCATACTTAATCTTTGGACCACGGTGGGTGCCTCGGGAGCCATTTATGGCGTGCTGCTTGCTTTCGGAATGTTGTTTCCGGAGGAGCGGCTGTTCATATTCCCGTTGCCTGTTCCGATAAAAGCCAAATGGTTTGTGTGCATATACATCGTGGTTGAGCTGCTTTCTGCCCTCGGCACTTCTAACAGCAGCGTGGCCCACTTTGCCCACCTCGGCGGTATGCTCTTCGGCTGGCTGCTGATAAGATACTGGCGCAACAACCCCGGTGGAGGCAACTTCGGACGGTCTAGGGGACAGCAGTTCTTTGACAACCTGAAGAGCAACTGGGAGCGACGCTCGCACCGCAAGTCGGACGACGCAAGCCGTTATGACCGTACAAGGAACGAATCAGACTGGGACTACAATGCCCGCAAAAAGGCTGAGCAGGACGAGATAGACCGCATACTCGACAAAGTGAGACGCAGCGGATACGACAGCTTGAGCGAAGAAGAAAAACGAAAACTCTTTGACGGGGGTAAATAGCACGAAATAACTGTGCTTGCAGGATAATGAAGAAAATTAAAGACTTTACTTTGCAGGTGGTGGCCGGGGCTAATGTGGTTACGGCCTTCACCATGTTTCTTATAGGATTGTCAGACAGAATTAACCCTGCCGACCATCCTATTTTGGCTAATATCGGCCTCATATTTCCTGGGTTTATCATTATAAACCTGTGTTTCTTGGTTCTTTTTGCGGTGCTTAAGCGCAAGTATATGCTCATATCGTTCGCGGGCTTTGTTATAAGCTATCCGTCGGTGCGCACATATAGTCCGCTCAACATCAGCCGCGATGTGCCGCCCGGCTCAATAAAGGTTCTTTCTTACAATGTTCATAACTTTGCCAGGGACAATGCGCCCGAAGGGCAGGTTAATCCTATTCTTGACTATATCATAGCGTCAGATGCCGATATAGTGTGCCTGCAGGAGGCTGTTATCACCGACAGCTTGCGCACGGCCGTTAAGGGAGTGTACAATTATGCCGACTCAGTGAAAAGCAAGAACGGGGGAGAGTGCCTGGTGCTGTTGAGCAAATATCCCATAAAATCGGGCGAACGCATTGAGTATGAGTCGAAAAACAATGTCAGCGCGGCATTTAAGGTGGAGATGGGCGACGAGACGATTACGGTGATCAACAACCACTTTGAAACTTCCGGGCTTTCGCTTGCCGACAGAGCTGGATTTAAGGACATGGTAAAAGGCAAGGCCGGCAGCGACACTGTGAGGGCAGAGTCGAAGCGGCTTGCCGTCAAGCTCGGCGAGTCGGCAAAGATACGCGCGCCGCAGGCTGAGGCAGTGGCTCAGTATGTGAGGAAATGCGGCAAGAACGTGATACTTTGCGGCGACTTCAACGACAATCCGATATCTTACACTCACCGCATACTGGCAAAGGAACTTACTGATTGCTATGTTGAAACGGGCAACGGCCCCGGCATATCATATCATCATAATGCCATCTTTGTGCGTATAGACAACATTATGTGCTCCGAACTCTGGCAGCCCTATAAGTGCAAGGTTGACAGAAGTATCGGCTATTCAGACCATTACCCTATTTATTGTTGGCTTAAAAAGGTGGAAAAGGATAAAAATAACCGCTAAAATGAATAATAAGAGGCATTAAATTTTTCAAAGTTTAAAAAAATAATTATCTTTGTGCCCTATTAGTATCAAACTCGAAAAAACATTAAAAAAATTAATAATAATCAACAAAATGCAAAACAAAGGAATTGTAATTGTTACAGCCGTCTTACTGACGCTTGCAAGCCTTTTCTATTTGTCATTTTCTGTCGCAACAAACTATTACGACAGTCAGGCAGCTAAGATTAAAGACCCTGTAGAACAGCAGAATTATAAGGATTCTGTTAAATACCTGGGTATTTATTCTTACCAGAAGTGCTTGGAGACTCAGATAGGTCTGGGTCTTGACCTTAAAGGCGGTATGAACGTAATCCTCGAGATTTCTGTTCCTGACGTTGTTGACGTGCTGGCTGATCACAAGACAGAACCGGCTTACGTAAAGTCAATGGAGCAGGCAAAGAAGGAGGAAGAGACAAGTCAGAGTGATTTTATCTCTCTTTTCATTAAGTATTATCATCAGAATGCGCCCGGACATCGTCTGGCAGAGATTTTTGCCACACAGCAGCTGAAGGGTAAAGTGAGCACACAAAGCTCTGATGCTGATGTCGAGAAGGCACTGCGTGCAGAAGTTCAGTCGGCTATCGACAACTCTTACAACGTAGTACGTAACCGTATCGACAAGTTCGGTGTTGTTCAGCCCAATATTCAGAAACTTGAAGGACAGCAGGGCCGTATCATGGTTGAGATGCCTGGTATCCGTGAGCCGGAGCGTATCCGTAAGCTCCTCCAGGGAAGTGCCAACCTTGAGTTCTGGGAGACTTACAACAGCGAGGAGATTACTCCTTACCTCTCTCAGATCAACCAGCGTCTTGCAGCAGGTTCTTCTTCAGCAGCTGCTGACACAACAGCCGCTAAGGACAGCACAGCTGCCAAGGCTGAGACAGCACAGGCTAAACCTAAGTTCCAGATAAAGAACGACAACAAGGCTGCCGACAAGGCTGCCGAGAGCGACGCACAGATGGCTCTCGCAAAGAAGCAGAATCCTCTGCTGGCCATGCTGCAGCTTGCTCCGCAGGGCTCTCTGAGCATTGTGGGATATGCAAATGTACGCGATACAGCTGCTATCAACAAGATTATAACATCTGATGTTGCCAAGCAGGTTCTGCCTTCTGACGTCAAACTGCTTTGGGGTGCTAAACCGGCTGACGGACTTTCAACAAAGAACGTATTTGAGCTTTATGCAATAAAGGTTACTCAGAGCAACGGACGCGCTCCGCTGGAGGGTGACGTTATTACAGACGCTTCTGACCAGTTTAACAGCGTTACAGGTGCTCCTGAGGTAAGCATGACTATGAACTCTGACGGCGCACGCCGCTGGGCAGCCCTCACAAAGGCTAACGTAGGCAAGGCTATCGCCATTGTGCTCGACAACGTTGTTTACAGCGCACCTCGCGTAAACGGTGAGATTCCTGGCGGACAGTCGTCTATCACCGGTAACTTCACCATTGAGGATACAAAAGACTTGGCCAACACGCTTAAGTCAGGACGTATGCCTGCACCTGCACGCATCGTTCAGGAAGACGTCGTAGGACCTTCTCTCGGTGCTCAGTCAATCCAGCAGGGTCTTATCTCGTTCGTTGTAGCCTTCGTGCTCCTTATGATTTACATGATTGTCATGTACGACTTCATACCAGGTATGATGGCCAACATGGCTCTTATCCTCAACCTGTTCTTCACGTTGGGTATATTAACGTCCTTTCAGGCGGCACTTACCATGCCGGGTATTGCCGGTATCGTGCTGTCGTTGGGTATGGCCGTCGATGCTAACGTGCTTATCTATGAGCGTACCAAGGAAGAGTTGCGCAAGGGCAAGCAGCTTAAGCAGGCTCTGCAGGCCGGTTACGGAAATGCCTTCTCGGCTATCTTCGACTCTAACCTTACATCAATAATCACGGGTGTCATCCTCTACGTATTCGGTACAGGTCCTATCCGCGGATTTGCCACCACTCTTATAATCGGTATCTGCTGTTCATTCTTTACAGCTGTTTACCTTACACGTCTTGTTTATGAGCACAAGCTGAAGAAGGACAAGTGGCTCAACCAGAACTTCACAACCCGCATATCTCGCAAGTTCCTTCAGAACACAAGCGTAGGCTTTATGCACATGTACCGCAAGTCGTTCACAATCGCAGGTATTGCTGTTGTTCTGTTCTGCATAAGCTTTGCTGTACGCGGCTTGAGCAAGAGCATCGACTTCACCGGTGGACGTAACTATGTCATCAAGCTTGAGAAGGCTGTTGAGCCTGAGCAGGTGGCTGCAGCTCTGCGTCCGTCGTTCCCCAACAGTACAGTCAGCGCACTGGCATTGGGTACAGACCACAAGACAATACGTATCTCTACCAACTACAAGATTGACTCTAACAATCCTGCCGTTGACAACGAGATCGAGAATATCCTGTTCACATCTCTTTCTAAGGCCGGAATGGTTACTCAGAAGAGTGTAGAAGTGTTCAAGAACCCGGATATACGTGCCGGAGGCTCTATCATAAGCAGTACCAAGGTAGGTCCGTCTGTGGCTAAGGATATTACTTACGGTGCAATCATCAGCGTCATCTTCGCTCTTATTGCAATCTTCTTATACATTCTTATCCGTTTCCACAACGTGGCATTCTCAGTTGGTTCAACAGTGGCTCTTGCCCTCGATACAGTTATAGTTATCGGCTTCTATTCAGCATTGTGGGGTCTGGTTCCGTTCTCTCTCGAAATCGACCAGACGTTTATCGGAGCTATCCTTACCGTTATCGGTTATTCAATCAACGATAAGGTGGTTGTGTTCGACCGTATACGTGAGAACCTCGGACTGTATAAGAAACGTGATTACTGGACAATATTCAACGACTCTCTTAACGAGACATTGGCCAGAACAATCAACACCTCTTCAACAACATTGCTCGTATTGCTCTGTATATTCTTCTTCGGAGGTGAGAGCATCCGCAGCTTCTCGTTCGCTATGATTCTCGGTGTTGTATTCGGTACACTGTCTTCAATCTTCATTGCAGCTCCTATTGCTTACATCACTTTAGGTCGCAAGGCCAACAAGACATCAGAGGTTAAGGCTGCATAAGTGTTTTACTGAATAAGACGTTAAGTCATATATTCAATATAAATAGGGTGGATACGCATCAATGTGTATCCACCTTTTTTTGTATGTTCTTATGTATGGCTCTCCTGTGTTCTGTCACAGATTTTGGGCTGCTGTAAGAATATTTTTCATTAGTAACTCATTACACGTTGTAATTTGCTGTAATGCTCTGACAAGCAGAGAGTTAGAGCGTGATGAGTTGGGCTGTCAACTCGTCACGCAGATATCATGGAGAGAATCATATATTTGAAGTCAACCAAATTTAGGTAAGGACAGCAAGATAATGATTTACTTGTTGCGTGATGAGTTTAATACTTAACTTGTCACATTACATATCTCTGAAACACAATATGTTATGTTCGGATGTGACGAGTGATGAGTTTTTTGTAAAATTATGCTGAGATGATTATAATGCTTTTTGTTAATTGTTTAGCTGGCATACCATTGTTATTCATAAATGTCTTGATTAGGTAATATTCAAATATGGTTAATGACGGATATTGGATGAGTGGTATTATTTTATGTATAAAACTTAGAATTTTTTATTTTAATGTATTGTTCCATGTTCTGCAAAATATACCTAAATGTATCATGAAAGATATGCTTTTGTATGCTGAAATGTGGCCTTTTGATTCATGACATGGCTCCTTTTGCGGATGTGTATTCTCCTTTCTTAAGCAATCGTGATTTGTATAAAATATAATATTTTCTGTAAATTAACGATTTCTTGCCTTGGTGTCTACCTGAAAATATATATAGTTTATTTTACCGTTCTGTAAGCTTGGTAGCCATTTTTATTATATGTATTTTTTAATATAATGTATCTGTCTATAACATATTTTTACGAGTGTTTATTTTGTTATTTATGTGAAATTACTATTAAATCGTATAATATCGACTTGAAAAAGTTATTATTATATCTATAATAATTATATTAATGTATATTGATTCGAATTTTATTACATAATCTTTTGCTGATATTAAAAAATATTACTATATTTGCACTGTAAGATGTTAAAATATAAGATAAAGGTAAATCTAAACTCAAATTGATAAGATAATACGTCGTTTATCGCAAAAACAATAACATTATAACATTAAATTAGTGCTTATGAAGAAGTTAATACTTTTAACATTTCTGCAATTTTGTTTATGCAGTTTGTTTGCGCAGACTGATGTCTCTACGGCATTAGATTTGCAGGTTGGAACAAACAGTTATGATCTGACAGGTCAGTCGGGCTATGTTACTTTGTATTATAAGTATACAGCACCGGCTGAGTCAGGACAATTGCTGACTTTTACAACCGTCAAAGGTGAAGGGTTAAATTATGTGATGTCTGAAGACGGTACCTACAACAAAATGATTTATGGAATAAACTCTGCAACAGGCAGTATTGTTCCTGTTAAGGCTGGTCAGACGGTTTATCTTATTTTGAACACAAGGGGCGGAAGCGAGATTTCGTTTGACATGAAAGCAGAAAATGCTATTGTCGAAGGTGGACAGACCAAGGAGGAAGCTATCGACGTAACGGGGCAGAGTAACTTCTTTATTCCAAGTAACTATAGTACAGAAACATACTCTTCTGTTACATACCTAAAATATGAGTGCTCAGAAGAAGGTGTGCTCGAGATGACCTTTACAGGCTCTTTGTCAGGCCTGTCTGTCTGTGAGGAAAACAGCAGTGAGGAAACGAGCGTCAGTTTGAGCTATGTCAGCGGTACGGTTGTTGGCAAAACTGAAGTAGAAGCCGGAAAGGTGTATATAATAAAGATTAAGGCTTCCACATCGCCGCTTATCGGTAACTTTGTTATTACGCATCCTACTATAGGTACGTCGAGCGATATGCCTTTCACAGGCAAGGCTGAAGGCAACGAGCTGCCGGCAGAAATTGGAGAATACTGGTATAGCTATGTTGCTGAGGACAACGGATTTGTAATGCTCAGCTCTGATTCATATCTTTATGGCGGAACTGTAAGCGTGTATAATGCCAACTCTATGTATAGTCCGATTGCAAGTGTTGACGGATGTTTCCTGCTGCGCTTCAATGCGGTTAAGGGCAACACCTATCTTATTTGCATAGAGAAGAATGAGGCTACGGGTTCACCTGATTTGTTTGACATGACTCTAGTTCCTGCCGGTGAAGGCGATTCGTTCAACAATCCTAAGGCTATTGAGCTGGGTGAGAACACACTTCCACAATACAACGGTCAGTATTATTACAGCATTACGATACCTGGAGAGGCAGGCACACCAAAATTCCTCAATATAAGCAGTGAAGCTGATTTCCTCAGCTCAGCCACTAATGTTGCCGTATACGACCAGAACAATATGTATTCTTCGCTCGCCAGCGGTACAAAGGATGTTAAGGTAGAAGTTAGTGCAGGCAACACCTATATAATATGCTGGAATCTTAATGAAGATATAAACGGATTCAAGTATAATGTATCTGTAGAGGATATTGCTCAGGGCGATGTCTATGGCAATCCTATACCTGCAGTGGTAGGAACAAATGACCTTAAGAGCGGCAGTGACAAATATTATAAATATACAGCTACGCTTAACGGATGGCTGGTTATATCACCGTCAGATCCTGCTGTCAAGGTTCAGTTTCCTATGAGCTCAGGCCCTTATCCTTCTTATAGAACAGCCGTTCAGAACGGATTCTCAATAAAGACTGAGATTGTAAAGGGTACTGAATATGTCATTCAGTTCTCAGATGTTACTGCCGACGGCACTTTCGACCTTGAAGAAGTTGCCTATGGAGAAGGCGAGTCAAAGGAGACAGCTATTGTTGTTGAAGGTAGTTCAGCTGATGTTCCAAAGTCAGCCCAGACAACATGGTATAGGTATGTAGCACCTGCTGACGGAATGCTTGAAATCAGTTCTGACATCTATTATGAGCAGAATGCTTCATATCAGTCGTCTACTGTTCGTGTAATGCGTGACGGCGACAGCTATCCTGTTGATATAACCAAGCCAAGCACCCTAGGAATAATCTTCTTTGGCAAGTTTGGCGCATCTAAGGATGAGGTGTTCTATGTTCAGGTTGTAACATTGTCTGCACAAGAAGGCAAGACAGTTACGTTCAATCTGCGTGATTATGAGCCGGGCGAGTTGTCAGACAATCCTATAGAGTTAGTTGTCGGTGAGAACCAGCTGAAGGAAGCTTCACGTCTGAATCCTGTATGGTATTATGCCGACCTGGCAGAAGGCGACCTTAAGATAACAGCCGAGTCCAACAACTATTATTATATGACGCTTTACAGTGCCGACGACCTTAACAATCCTTTGGCAGTTTCAGGATATGTATGTGACGAAAATTATAACGGCTCTTACAATCTTACTTACACCGTAGAGACTCCTGGCAAATACATCATGAAACTTGAGCAGACTAATCCCGGCGGTGCATTGGTTACAATGTCGGCAAACATTGCTACCGGCATATCTGCGACAGGTCTTGATGCAGAGAATGTTACTGTAGGTTCAGGCTGCATTACTGTCACTCCTTCAGCAGCAGGCGCAAACGTTTCAGTTTACGATCTGTCAGGCAAGATGGTAAAATCAGCTTATGTAAAGGGACAAACAACATTCAATGTTGAAAAAGGATTGTATATCGTCAGAGTAAACAATAAGGCTATAAAGGTAGTTGTAAAAGACTAATATAAAAAATTAACATACGGAAAGGGTCTGGATATCTCAGACCTTTCCGTTTTTTTATTAATTAAATCAACAATTCATGTCTAGATCAAAGAAATTCAGTGCTCTGATTCTGTCTCTGGCGCTAGGTTTCTCGGTCAATGTTTATGGTATCAAGTCTAATCCGCGGCCTATAACCGTAGTGCAGCCTGATGGCACCACTTTGACTGTGAGAATACACGGAGACGAGAATTTTCATTACATGACCACTGTTGACGGCTATCTTATCAGAAAAGACAAGGATGGCTTTTTCAAGTATGAACGGCTGGATGAGAAGAACAAGCTGCGCTTGTTGACCTCACAGCGAGTAAGTAATGTAGGTAAACGCTCGGCTGACGAACAGAAGTTTCTTGGCCAGTTGGTTCCGGTGCGCAAGCAGATGGACCTGCTCATGTCTTTCAGAAAGAATGAGATAAAGCGTCCTGAGCAGATACTGGCGCGTAAGGTTTCGGCGCCACGTATGGTAAAGAGCAATGCTGAGGTAAAGGAGAGCGAATATCTTGTTATCCTTGTCAACTTCAAGGACAAGGCGATGAATTTCAAGAATGAGGATTTTACAAAATGGCTTAACGAGCCGGGCTACTCTGTTGACGGAGGTACCGGAAGCGTGAAAGACTATTATAGAGACAACTCCATGGGGCAGTTTATCCCTAATTTTGTTGTCGTCGGTCCTTACACTCTTGCTCATGAGCAGACTTATTATGCTGCCAATGACGAATCAGCCGGCGGTGACGTAAATCCGCGCGATATGGTTGTCGAGGCACTGACAATGGCCAAGGCCGACAATCCTGACATGGACTTCTCGCAGTTTGATAACGACGGCGACGGATATATGGACAATGTCAACGTTATCTATGCCGGATACAGCGAGGCAAGTACAGGAAATGCAGACGACATGTGGCCTCACTCATGGACTCTTGGAGATCAGGCGTTCAAGATAGATGGCATAACATGTAACAATTACAGCTGCTCTGCCGAGCTTGTAGGCACGAGCGGAGTGAAGATGGATGGTATAGGAACGTTTACTCATGAGTTTGGCCATGTGCTCGGACTTAAGGATATGTACGACACAGACGACTATACTGACGGCTACGGCATAGATCCCGGTGCTTATAGTCTTTATGCATCAGGAAGTTATAACAACGACAGCCGCACACCTCCATGCCTCATGGCCTTTGAACGCATGCAGATGGGATGGTGCTCGCCTGTTGAACTGAAAGACGCTGAGGACGTTACGCTGAAGACTGTTGCGGACAATGAGGCAAGATATATCGACTGCCAGCCCGACAGAACTCCCGGTACTGGCTTTGAGTGGTTTGTGCTTGAGAATCGCCAGCAGACAGGATGGGACAAGTATATCCCGGCCCATGGCCTGCTTATTTACCATTATGACTATACCGACGAGATGGTGGAGAAATACTGGTCGATAAACGGACCTAACAATAATGCCAAGCACAGATGTATGTATATTGTTGCCGCCGATGGCATAGATGATACAAACTCGCGTGCCGGAGACACTTATCCGGGCCGTTCGGGCAAAACGGAGTTCTCTCCCACATCATCGCCTGCGGCCATTAACTGGAACGGCGACCCCGTAAACGTATCTGTCACCAACATAAACGAGTCCGACGGACTGGTGACATTCCAAGTTAATGGTGGAGTTACACCTATATCTGTGATACGCACAGAGGTGCCTAAGTCTATTCGTGACACCTCACTGAAGGCAGAGGCTACAATTGTCAAGAAACTTCAAGACGTTAAGTCGATGGGTTTCTGCTGGGCTTTGAAAGACGAACCTACAATAGAAGGAACACACGTGGAGGTTGACGCTGTGGCTGATAAGGTCAGCGCGGAGATAACAGGACTTGAGCCGGGCAGTCTTTATAACGTGCGTGCATATATGGTTATGGCAGACAATTCTGTCGTATATGGTGCTTCTGTTCCTGTCACCACGGAGTGTAAGGTGATGGAGGCTCCTTATATTGGAGATTTTACTTCATGGACAAACGGTGAACTTGACTGCTGGAATATAGTAGACAACAACGGCGACGGAACTACATGGATTTATGATGAGACGACAGAAGGCGTAGTATATCAGTTTGACTACTGGAACGATGCTGACGACTGGCTTATTTCGTGTCGCATGAAGGTTCCGGAGAATGGCGCTTTGTATTTTATACGAGGTGTGATGGAGTCAACCACTGTTGAAGACTTGGATGTATACGTATCGACTGAGTCAAGAGATATCAGTGATTTCCATCTGCTCAAGCGTTTCTCTTTTGCAGACAGCTTTGGCGAAGCCGTTCCTGAAGAGGTTGACCTTAAGGATTATGCAGGCAAAGAAGTGTATATCGCTTTTGTATGCAAATCGAAGAAACTTCAGACAAACCTGTGGCTATGGCAATTCTATCTTACAGAGAAGCTCGGAAAGCCTCAGATTACCAATTTTGGACTTAAGGACAACAGTACACTGCAGGTTGATTGGACTCCGGTTAAAAACGCATCAAAATATTATCTTGATTTTGCTGAAGTAACAGACGAAGTGTTCAACAATACTGTGTTCGTTCCGTTGAGCGATTTTGCTGATATTACGGGCGATGTCGAAGTAAGAGCCGGTACACTTTCATTCTATGGTAATGGAGTTGTAGAGACACGTGACTATCCTGAAGGAATAACCGACTGTAAATTTATCCTTAAGTCAGGCGGTCCTTATGGCACGAGTGTAGTTAAGATAGAAGGAACTGTAGACGGACAGACGTGGGAAGCTGTAGGTCCGGCTAAGGAGGTAAGCTCGCTTGACACTGAAGGCTCTGAGGTGTTGTTGGAGAATTATGTAAAAGACAAGAAGTACCGCAAGATGCGCTTCTCGCTCAATTACGGCGGCCGTACAGCTACAATCAACTATCTCACAATGTCTTATAACGATGGCTATGTATGGGATATGCTTGCTTCAGGAGCGACACCTGATGACGGTACGACGATGACTATCGGCGAGACTTCTGCCGGTGAATTCCTCACAGGCAAGACTTATGCCATTACGGTAACTGCAGGTGACGGTTCTCTATTTTATGACTCTTCTGAGCCAGCTTACTTCAAATATGATGCAACAGGTGTGTTCGTTCCTGTAGGCGGCGACCTCTATGCAACGGCCGGCAGGGGCATGGTGATTCTTGGCGGTCTGCATGCCGGTGACAAGATAACTTGTGCTTCACCTTCGGGACAGATTCTTTATTCGGGTGTGGCCGACGGCGATGCATGCAAGTTTGCGCTGCAGGGCTATAAAGGCGTGACAATTGTTAAGGTGTCTGGAAATGAACACGAAAAAACATTCAAATTGATGGTTAAATAAAATGTGTTTTGAGATGAAATATATTGGATATTTTCTTTCAGTATTGGCTTCAGCTGCGGCTCTGAGCGTCTCAGCTGCCGACAGCTTAAGAGTAAAGCCAAAGCATATAGCTCCGCCTCCGGCAGCACAGCATTGGGCTGCCCCTACGCGGATGTCATTGCAGGGAACGACCGACGGCGTTCCTGACGGACTGCACATGGTTGGAGTAGACGACAAGACTGTCACGCTGCAGTGGAACAGTCCGGAGCCTACCGACGGATATTATGATGACTTTGAAGGCCATCCTGACTTTGTCATCAACTCTCCCGGCAGTGTAGGGTGGGAGTATCTTGACATGGACAATGAACAGACATATACATGGGCTGCGACATCGTTTCCTAATCAGGGCAACAAGATGGCATTCATCGTTATGAATGTGGCAAAGACAACTCCGTCTGTTGCCGACGATCCTGACGCTAAGCCATATTCTGGCACGAAGATGCTGGTTGACTTTGCCGTTGAGGGTCAGAGCAACGACTTTATTATATCGCCTGAGCTGAACTTTGACAGAGACTTCCAGATAAGCTTCAGGGCAAAGAGCTATAAAGACACTTATGGCCTTGAACGCATCCGTGTGGGATATTCAACCACTGGCAAGCGTGCTTCTGACTTTATATGGGTTTCAGATGGCGACTATGTAGAGGTGCCTACCACATGGACACTGATGAGCTATAAGATACCTAAGGACGCAAAATATGTTACGATAAACTGTGTGTCGAATGAGGCTTTCATGTTATTTATCGACGACATTTTTGTCGGCACTAACAACGTGCGCCCGCTTAAGGCTGCTGCAAGCAATCCGCTCGTTGGATTCAACCTGTACAGAAATTCTGTCAAGGTAAATGCAGAACCTATTGTTAGTCTGGTATATTCTGACGAGGTGCCCGACTACGGCAACTACACTTATACCGTTACGGCTGTTTATGAAGATGGCACCGAGACAGGAATGTCAGAGCCTGTCAATGTGGAAGTGCCCGACATAAGGCTTCTTCCTTTCGAAGACGACTTCAGTTCGTGGGTGCTTGATGCCGACAAGTGGTCGACACCTGCTGATGATGCCGGTAATCCAAGTAAGTGGAGTTTAGATTATTATACCTATGGTCTTGTTGATCCTTGTGCTGCATATCAGTATTCTTCTTTGAAGAACTATTCACAGTCGCTCATATCGAGACAGCTCAATACAACAGATGTCAAGAACACATGGCTGCGTTTCGACCTTCGTATGCTCAACTATAACAGCACCACGGGCGACACACTCTCTGTAGAAGTGTCGTGCGACGGCAAGAACTGGACACGCTGCAAGTATTATCTGAGCGACGAGGGTACATATTCATGGCGCCAGGAGCTGATAGATCTCAGCCCGTATCTTACGGGGAATCTTTTCCAGGTACGTTTCCGTGCCCATGGTGAGGAGGCTTTCTATATCGACTATTGGTATGTTGACGACATAAAGGTATGGAATCCTGAATGGACTTCAGCCAGCCTGACAGTTCTCGCAGGCGGAACTCCATTTGCCGGGTGCAGCGTCTCGCTCGAAGGTGACGGCGGAGGCAGATATAATGCTAAGGCTGGTGCTGACGGCAAGATTAGCTTTGAGAAGATTGAGGCTGACACATATACCATTGTCATTGACGAGGAAGGCCATAACCTATATAAGGGTAAATGGATCGTTGAGAACTCTTCAGCTAACGACGAGGTCGTAAATGTGACTACTCCGGTTCTTTCTGTCAGTGAGACTGAGCTGCATGAAGACCTTAATGTTGAAGATAAAGTAGAAAAGACCGTGACGCTTGAAAATACGGGCGACGGTGAGGTTATGTGGCGCATGCTGGCTGACCATGAGATAGGTTCTGGCGACATATCTGGCCGTTTCCAGCTGCAGCAGAGCTTCGGCGCATCGGGCGATTTGCAGTCGGCCATCGTTTTCGACGGAGAATACTTCTACACCTCTTCATGGTATAACATTGGCAAGTTCTATAAGTACGACCGCAACGGAAGGTTCATCGAAGAGTTCGATGTTGAGGGCATGTACTATAAGGTGGACGATATGGCGTTCGACGGAACTTATTTCTACGGAAGCGATGACACTAATGCCATCTATCAGCTCGACCTGCGCAACAAACGGCTTGTCAAGACTATAACCATTGTTGACGATCCTAAGATAAACATCACCCACATTGCCTACGACCCAAGGAGCGATGAGTTCTGGGCAGGCGGTTCTAACACTATATGCCGCATTAACCGTGAAGGCAAGATAACTTCGGCCATGCGCAACATTTCTGACGAAGAGAGTCTTGACGTGTACGGTTCTGCTTACGACAATACAACTCCCGGCGGTCCTTATCTGTGGCTCTCACATGAGGAGATGTCTTATCAGGGCGTTGACCGCATCGTGCTGCGCCAGTATAACCTTAATACACACAGGCTTACTGATGTTAAGCACGAGGTTTCTGACACGCCTGATTATCAGTACACGCCGATGATATATGGTGCCGGAATAGAGACAACAACCAGTCTGTTTGACGGAACATTGTCGTTGGTGGGCATAATGGAGCAGTCTCCGGCCCGAATTTATGTGTACAAGCTGTGTGATGCAGGCGACTGGCTCTCTTATTCGCCAAAGGCTGGAGTGCTGAAGGCCGGCGAGAAGCAGGAAGTTAAGATTACTTATAATGCCATAAAGGGTGTTGTGGGCAAGGATTATTCTGCTGATCTCAATATATTCACTCTGCCAGACGTTGATGCTGGAAAGATAGATGTCAGCTATACGGCTGTCGGCCCTTGCGCCATACCGCGCCCTGTAGGACTCACAGCTTCGTGCGACAATGATGTTGACATCAACCTTTCATGGCAGAGCGGCAAGGCCGACAAGACTCCTTCAGGATATAACGTCTATCGCAACGGCTCACGCATCAACGAGGCTCCCGTTGCCGAGACTTCTTATGTTGACAAGAACGTTATCCGCGGCGAATACAAATATACCGTTACTGCCCTTTATGACGGTGTTGAGACCAACCATTCTGACTCTGTGGTCTACGACATGACCGTAGGTGCTCCTTATTTCGCACCGACTGCACTGAGCGCAAGCATCTCTGAGAACAAGAATGTGGCTCTGTCGTGGACACAGCCCGGACTCGTCCGTCAGAACGAAACCACAATGCGCTACGACAACGGCACATGCAGCACCAGCGTCGGACTTGCCGACGGCGGACTCTTCTGGATTGGTGCCAAGTGGACCGGCGACGACCTGTTCGAATACCGAGGCATGAAGCTCGACAAGGTTGACGTCTATGTCAAGGAGCTGTGCCAGGCTCTGTCGCTCAGAATATATAAGGACGGCAAGTCGGTTTACTCGCAGAACGTTGATGCTGATGATATTAAGTATGGACAGTTTAACACAGTTTCGCTCAACAAGCCTATAACAATAGAGCGAGGCCACGAGTATATCGTTTCGTTCCTCGTGTCTCATGATGCCGGCGTAATGCCTATCGGTATGGATGCCGGTAAGGCCGTTGAGGGCAAGAGTAACCTTATTTCAACCGACGGTTCTGTATGGTCAACCTGTTCAAGAGAAGGATGCGGCACGGGTAATGTTAACATTGCCGTACACCTTTCTCCTGCAACCGAAGCGGAGGAGACTCCTGTTGGCTACGATGTGTTCCGCGACGACGTTAAGGTAAATGCTGCCACGGTGAACGCTCTCGCCTACAGCGACCAGGTTACAGATCCGGGCAAGCACGTTTATAAGGTGCGTTCGGTTTATGCCGACGGCGGTGTGTCTGGATTCACTGACGGCGCAACCGTAGAGGTTATCGACCTCGGAAATCCTGTTTCTCCTACTAAGATCAATGCCGACGTAGAGCTTAACCGCACGGTGCGTCTGCGCTGGGATCTGCCTGTTGAAGGCGGAACCACATTCCCCGTAGACCTTACTACAACCAAGGTTAACACCAACGACGGATGTCTTGAGTATATCAACCAGTTTAAGGGCTACATCTCAGGTGAGATGGGCGTGGCTTCAGACGGCGAGTATATCTACACCACGATGCACAGCGTCAAGGGGGCTGTAAACAAGTATACACTTGACGGCGAGTTTGTTGAAGAATTCTCGATAGACGGTGTCGACAACGGAATACTCAACCTTGCATACGACGGTGAGGACTTCTATGCCTCTACAAACGGCAATTGGATTTATAAGATAGACATGGACAAGCGCGTGGCTACAGACACTATCTCTATCTCGGAAGTAGCACGCCATCTGGCTTACATACCTGACCTCGACAACGGCCGCGGAGGCTTTGAGGTTGGCGACTGGGAGACATCTATCTATGTAGACAAGCGCGGAAGCAAGCTGGCTTCAGGTCCTTATTATCTGGGCGCAGCCGGAACGGCTTACTATAACGGAGTGCTCTATGCCTTCGAGCAGGGCTATGAGAATCCGTATGTAGTGTCGATGTACGACTTTGCCACAGGCAAGAAACTCGCTTCAGTAGATCTTAAAGACTATCCCGAACTGAGTCCGGCCACGGGTACGGCTGCCGGAGGCATGTCGCTCATCACAACCAAGGACGGACTGCACATCCTTGCACTTGCGCTGCAGGGACCGCAGTATGCACGTTTCTTCTTCCTCGATCCGGGCACTATAGCCGGACTGAAGGGATATAACGTTTACCGCAACGGCGAGAAGGTTAACGCCGAGCCTGTGAAATATCGCTCTTACACAACAGACGAAACTCAGGCCGGCACATACAACTATGCCGTTCAGACGGTTTATATCGACGGTTCTGTGTCTGAGCTTTCTCCTGCCACTGCCGTTACAATCATCGACGCAGGCGACTGCGAGGCTCCTTCTGATGTTAAGGCCGTTCAGGCCGAGTGTGGCTACAATGTCAACGTGTCGTTCGTAGATCCTGCCACGGTCAACGCATCTGTTTACGAGAGTGCCGAAACTCAGACCGCAGGCTCTGCACTGGCACACGACGGATGGACCAACACCAACGGTGCATGGACCGTTACTTCTGACTGTGCCTTCGAGGGCACCAAGGCTGTTGAGGCCGGAGCAGGCGACAACTCGCTGCTGATAATACCTGTTGAAGGTGAAGGCGCCGCCGAGAAACTCTTTTCGTTCGTGGCACGCAATCAGAACGACATCAAGGCAGCTGGTTCGCTGTCTGTATATACATCGTCGACCAACTCTACGTCGGAAGCCGACTTCCAGAAGCTCACGACAGTGTCAACCACCGAGGCTTGGCAGAAGTTCAGCTTCACCCTGCCTTCGTCTGTTGCCTATGTTGCCCTGCGCAACGAGTCGGAAAAGACAAGTCAGTTTGTCGATGCAGTATCAATAGACACAGAAGACCACTCGCTTATGCACGGATATTATGTATATCGCGACGGTGTTAAGCTCAACGACGAGCCTGTAACAGCCGTAAGCTACACCGACCACAATGTGCTGCCCGGCACATATAAGTATCAGGTGAGCGCTATCTACAACACATCAGGTCTGAGCGAGCTGTCTGAGCCTGTAACTGTTGTGGTTGACTACAGCAACAACTATCAGGCACCGGGCGTTCTCTCTGCCGAGAAGACTTCAGATGGCGTGCAGCTCAACTGGAGCGCTCCGGCCATTGGCGACGGCATCAACCTGAGATGGCACAACGGTACGGCACACGATGCTGCCGGTCTGCCCAGCGGCGGCGGCTATTTTGCCGGTGTACAGTGGACAGCCGACGACCTCAAACCTTACGATTATCTGTCGCTCTCAGAAGTTGAGGTTTATGTCAACAACGTGCCCGACCAGATGTTCCTGCTCGTTTATGAAGGCACCGACCTCGTTCGCCAGCAGTATGTAACCAATCTGCGTCAGTACAGCTTCAACAACATCAGACTCAACACTCCGCTGCCTATCAATCCTGACCGCACGCTGAGAGTGGTGCTTTATGTTGAGCACAACGAGATTTCTATACCTCTCGGATACGACGAAGGACCTGCCGTTACGGGCAAGGGCGACCTCTATTCTGCTGACGGAACCACATGGGAGACTCTTACCGACAACGACATCGACGGCAACTGGAACATCACCATCGTGCTGCGTCCTTATGTTGACTTCAGCGCAGCTGCCGAGTCGCCTGTATTCGGCGCGTTTAACGTAGCTTCCAGAAAGAAGTCGTCTGCCGACGTTCCTCTGCGCACTCAGGCAGCCAGCGGTGCCACATCGCCGCTCTTCGGCTTCGAGGGCTATAATGTCTACTGCAACGGAGGCAAGCTCACTGCTGCTCCTATAGCCGAGACATCTTATCTCGACAACACGCCTAAGACTGCTCAGTATAGCGAGTATCAGGTTAAGGCCGTTTACTCAGGCTACGGCGAAGTTGGTTCTAACATCGTCCGCGTGATGTCTACGGGCATTGAGACCGTTGAAGGCAGCGACGGCATAAGCATCAAGGCCGACGGCAGCAACATCTATGTCTATGGTCTTGAGCCGGGCATGCCGGTATTCGTCTACGATTCGGCTGGCCGTGTAGTTGCAACCGAGATTGCCCGTTCTGCTGATGCCCTATGCATCAAGATGAACAGCAGGCCTGAAGGCATATATGTAGTTAAGGCCGGCAGCAAGGTTGCCAAACTTAACGTAACAAGGAAATAAATACTCTCTTTCTTAAAAAAAGGAACGCGCAACAACGGCGCGTTCCTTTTTTTAATTGAGAATTGAAAATTGAGAATGGAGAATTATGATTACTCTGTTTGATGTATATCCGGATTTTTTTGTTGTAGCGATAAATAGGTGAGATATACATTAAATGTGTAAAACAGGTAGTGTTTCAAAAAGTGTGTCTGGAAGAAATTCTAAAAAAGGACCAGCCAAAATTTTGACCGGTC
>OLIT01000506.1_pt1 | contig 39764 bp, 36 predicted proteins | sample 1601341 | NCBI WGS metagenome assembly OLIT01 (sample SAMEA2452121, study PRJEB22498) | human gut metagenome | biome: human feces; feature: human gut; material: feces | place: Australia | collected 2012
AAAAACGCACCACGGCGCTCTCTACACCCCCGCTGGCAATGAATGCCATTTTGTATTCATGGCTGGGAATGCTTTCAGAGTCTGTATAGTTGACAAGGTGAAGGGTGAAATGTTTTTCCAGTTCCACGAACAGGTCTTTATGCTTTTCGTAGACTTGCTCTACCTTGTATGTGCCGGCTGTAAATATAATTAGGTAAAGGTTCATAATGCTTGAGTGTTTGGTTATCGATAGCAAACATACGGATTTTTTGGGTAGAAGACTTGGAAAATGCCTGAAAAGGCGTTAAACTTTACTTGGAGGGCCTTTTTCTCAAAAGAAAGGAGTAGCCGTATTTTTCTGAGCACAAAGTTGTTTAATTTCGACAATCGCTTTATCTTTGCATTTCAGAATCTTTTTTAAACTATAAAATATGCCAAAAATATCCATCAGAGGAACTGAAATGCCGGAGTCGCCGATACGTAAGCTTGCGCCTTTGGCTGAAGCTGCGAAAGAGAGAGGAATTCATGTATATCACTTGAATATTGGTCAGCCTGACCTGCCTACTCCACGAGCGGCCCTCGATGCGATTCGAAATATTGACCGCAAGGTGTTGGAATATAGTCCCAGCCAGGGATATAGAAGCTACAGAGAGCGTCTGGTGGGATATTATGAAAAGTACGACATTCACCTGGATGCCGATGACATTATCATTACTACCGGAGGGTCGGAAGCTGTGCTGTTTGCGTTTATGAGCTGTCTGAATCCGGGGGATGAGATTATCGTGCCGGAACCGGCGTATGCCAACTACATGGCGTTTGCGATTTCGGCAGGAGCGGTTATCCGTACGGTGACGACTACCATCGACGAAGGTTTCTCTTTGCCGAAGGTAGAGAAGTTTGAGGAGTTGATAAATGAACGCACCAAGGGTATCTTGATTTGTAACCCGAATAACCCGACCGGGTATCTGTATACTCGCCGGGAGATGAACCAGATTCGGGATTTGGTAAAGAAGTACGACTTGTTCCTCTTCTCCGATGAAGTGTATCGTGAATTTATCTATACAGGTTCTCCTTATATTTCTGCCTGCCATCTGGAAGGCATCGAACAGAATGTGGTATTGATTGACTCCGTATCGAAACGGTATTCGGAATGTGGAATTCGTATCGGTGCACTGATTACGAAGAATCCGGAAGTGCGCAAGGCGGTGATGAAGTTCTGTCAGGCTCGTTTGAGTCCACCGTTGATTGGCCAGATTGCGGCTGAGGCTTCGCTCGATGAACCGGAAGAATATGCTCGCGAAACGTATGATGAATATGTGGAACGCCGTAAATGCCTGATTGACGGATTGAACCGCATCCCCGGCGTTTATTCTCCGATACCGATGGGAGCTTTCTATACCGTAGCTAAACTGCCAGTGGATGATTGTGAGAAATTCTGCGCATGGTGTTTGTCTGATTTCAATTATGAAGGAGAAACTGTCATGATGGCACCTGCCAGCGGATTCTATACTACACCGGGCGGCGGTAAAAACGAGGTGCGTGTGGCTTATGTATTGAAGAAAGAAGACCTGGTACGGGCTTTGTTCATTCTGCGTAAGGCGCTCGAAGCCTATCCGGGAAGGGTGGATGAATGATGAGCAACTGGAAATTTTTTATTGCCCGACGGATTTACCGTAGCAGGGAAGGAGAGAAAGAAGTATCAAAACCGGCCGTACGCATTGCGATGGCCGGTATTGCTATCGGACTGGCCGTGATGATTGTATCGGTGGCGGTGGTCATCGGCTTCAAGCATCAGGTGCGCGACAAGGTGATAGGCATGGGCTCTGATATTGTGGTTTCCAGCATCGAAGGAGCTCAGCTTTACCAGATGAATCCGGTGGTGGCAAACGACAGCTTGTTGTCGGTGATACGGAATATTCCCCAGGTGAGTCACGTGCAGCGTTACGCTACGAAACCGGGTATGATCATGACCACTGATAACTTTCAGGGAATGATTGTGAAGGGGGTGGCGCAGGAATATGACTGGACGTACCTGAAGGCACATTTGCAGGAAGGAGAGATTCCTGCACTGACGGATTCTGTGGCCAGCAACCGTGTGCTGGTTTCCCGCTCCATGGCCGACAAACTCTCCTTGAAGGTGGGTGATAAGCTTTATACTTATTATATAGAAGGCAATGTGCGTGCCCGCCGGCTGACGGTGAGTGGGATTTTCCAAACCAATTTCTCTGCTTTCGATGATTATTTCCTGATAACTGACATGTATACGGTCAACCGTCTGAACGGATGGGAACCGGACCAAGTAGGAGGTGTAGAAGTGGCCGTGTCGGATTATCGTTTCTTGAATTCGGTGAATGATGACATTCGTGGTCATATTCAGGAACAGACAGACCGTTATGGGGCAATCTATTGCTCTCGCACTTCAGAGGAACTTTATCCTCAGATTTTTGCGTGGCTCGACTTGCTGGATACCAATGTATGGGTTATTCTGATTCTGATGACCGGAGTGGCGGGCTTTACCATGATTTCCGGATTGCTGATTATCATCCTTGAACGTACACAGATGATTGGGGTACTAAAAGCCTTGGGAGCCGACAACGCTTCCATTCGTCAGATATTCCTGTCGTTTTCTGTTTTCCTTATCGGAAGGGGGATGTGCTGGGGAAATGTCATTGGGCTGTCGTGTTGTCTTATTCAGTATTTTTTCGAACCGATTAAGTTGGATCCGGCTACGTACTATGTCAATGCAGTGCCCGTGGAACTTCATTTGGGTTGGATTGTATTGTTGAACGTGTGTACCTTGCTGGTATCGGTAGGTATGCTGGTCGGTCCTTCTTATCTGATAAGCCACATTCATCCTGCAAAATCCATCCGTTTTGAATAAATCCTGCTTCAAAATCAAGAGCAAACAAATCTTTTTTACTAATTTTGCACTCTCAATTGATATCAAAGAATAAAATAACTACATAAAGTTATGGCAAAAGAATTAAAAGACCTAACCAAGAGAAGTGAAAACTATTCACAATGGTATAATGATTTGGTGGTAAAGGCCGATTTGGCGGAACAGTCTCCTGTGCGTGGCTGTATGGTAATCAAGCCTTACGGATATGCCATCTGGGAAAAAATGCAGCGTATCCTTGATGATATGTTCAAGGCTACCGGACATGTGAATGCGTATTTCCCGTTGTTGATTCCGAAATCTTACCTGAGCCGTGAAGCTGAACACGTAGAAGGCTTCGCTAAGGAATGTGCGGTAGTAACTCACTATCGTTTGAAGAATGCAGAAGATGGTTCGGGTGTGATTGTAGACCCGGCTGCCAAACTGGAAGAAGAACTGATTATTCGTCCGACTTCAGAAACTATTATCTGGAGTACTTATAAAAACTGGATTAACTCATACCGTGACCTGCCTATCTTGTGCAACCAGTGGGCAAACGTAATGCGCTGGGAAATGCGTACTCGTCTGTTCCTGCGTACAGCTGAGTTCTTGTGGCAGGAAGGTCATACGGCTCATGCTACTCGCGAAGAGGCTGAAGCAGAAGCACAGAAGATGTTGCACGTGTATGGCGATTTCGCTGAAAAATACATGGCTGTGCCGGTTATCAAGGGTGTGAAATCTGCAAACGAACGTTTTGCCGGAGCATTGGATACTTATACTATCGAAGGATTGATGCAGGATGGTAAGGCTTTGCAGTGTGGTACCTCTCACTTCCTGGGACAGAACTTTGCCAAGGCATTCAACGTGCAGTTCGTCGACAAGAACAATAAGCTGGATTATGTATGGGCTACTTCATGGGGTGTATCTACTCGTCTGATGGGTGCCTTGATCATGACCCATTCTGACGACAACGGTTTGGTTCTTCCGCCGCATTTGGCTCCGATTCAGGTTGTTATCGTACCTATCTATAAGAACGACGAACAGTTGAAACAGATTGATGCCAAGGTAGAAGGTATTGTCAACAAACTGCGCAGCATGGGTATCTCTGTGAAATACGATAACGCTGATAACAAGCGTCCGGGATTCAAGTTCGCAGATTATGAATTGAAGGGTGTGCCTGTACGTTTGGTTATGGGTGGCCGTGACCTGGAAAACAACACGATGGAAATCATGCGTCGTGATACACTGGAAAAAGAAACTCGTTCTTGTGACGGTATCGAAGAATACGTACAGAACCTGTTGGAAGAAATTCAGCAGAATATCTACCAGAAAGCATTGAATTATCGTAACGAACATATCTATAAGGTAGATACTTACGAAGAATTCAAGGAACAGATTGAGAAGGGTGGATTTATCCTGGCTCATTGGGACGGTACTCCGGAAACAGAAGACCGCATCAAGGAAGAAACGAAGGCTACTATCCGCTGTCTGCCTTTCGAAGCAGATGAAGAAAGCCTGACTCCGGGTGTAGATATGCTGACTGGCAAACCTTCTGCACGCCGTGTCTTGTTTGCCCGTGCATACTAATTGGCTATACTTACAGTAATATCATAAAAAAGTCCGGTTCTCTTGAAAGAGGGAATCGGACTTTTTTCATGGGCTTTATTCTGCTTTCAGGCATTCCATATATTCTTCGTAACTGATGAACCGGCCACCCATTGACTTGAGGTGAGGCGTCTCAAACTGGCAGTCGATAAGGGTACCTCCGTGCGCATGGAGCAGTTGGGCCAGTCGTATCAGGGCAAGTTTGGAAGCACTGGGTACGAGCGAGAACATGCTTTCGCCGAAGAAGCATGTGCCCAAAGTTACTCCATACAGGCCTCCGACCAGCTTGTCGCCTTCCCATACTTCTACGCTGGCGGCCAGGTTCTGTTCGTACATGCGGATGTAAGCTTCAATCATTTCTTCTCCCAGCCAGGCTCCTTCCTGTTCGATGCGGAGTTTGGAACAGTTCCGTATTACCTGCTCAAACGCATGGTTGAAGGTTACCTTATACTTATCCTTGTTCATCAGTGTGCGCATGGAATGGGAGATGTGAATCTCTTTCGGAAAGATAACGAAACGCTGCAACGGGCACCACCATTGGATGACTTTCTCGCGGAAGGCATACCAGGGAAAGATACCGTTGGAGTAGGCCAGGATAAGGCGATCGACAGACAAGTCGCCTCCAATGGCCAGCAGGCCGTCAGGGTCTCCCCAGTGCGGGTCCGGAAAAGCCAGTCTTTTTGTCAGTTGGAAAACCATGGCATCGAAATTATTTAAGAATACTCAGTTGATTGTTTTCGGTTGTTACCGTGATGTTGCCTCCCTGCTTCAGTGAGCCAAACAGAATTTCACGCATGAGCAGCGGCTTCAGGTGGGCGGCGATGGCACGATCCATTTCGCGGGCTCCGTATTCCGGCTTGAAACCCTCTTTCAGCAGCCATTCATGTGCTTCGGGTGTCAGGTGCAGGCAGACGTGGCGGCGAGCCAGCTTTTCATCCAGTTGGCGCAACTTCTTGTCGAGCACTTGCGTAGCCATTTCCCGACTCATGTCATGGAATACGACGGAAGCCGACAAACGGTTGAGGAATTCCGGCTTAAATGTTTTCTTTACCTGGCGAAGCATAGCCTGTCCGGTACTTACTTGGCTGTTGAAACCAATGGAAGCCTGATGTGCATACTGAGCACCGGCGTTGGAAGTCATGATAAGAATCAGGTGGCGGCAGTCCGATTTCCGTCCTTTGTTGTCCGTCAGCACTGCATAGTCCATCACCTGCAGCAGGATGTTGAAAATGTCGGGATGAGCCTTTTCGATTTCATCCAGCAGAAGTACACAGTTGGGCGTTTTCCGGATGGCATCCGTCAGCAAGCCACCATCCTCATATCCGATGTAACCTGCCGGAGAACCGATAAGTTTGGCGATGGTATGCTTTTCCATGTATTCACTCATATCGAAGCGTACCAGTGAGATACCTAATTCTGAGGCTAACACCTTGGCAACTTCGGTTTTTCCCACTCCCGTAGGACCGACAAACAACAGACTGGCCAGCGGCTTGTTCTCGTCCAGTAACCCGGCTTTGGCCATTTGTACCGCTTCCACCACCTGACGAATGGCTTCGTCTTGTCCGTAAATCTGTCCGGATATGCGTTCGTACAATGCTTCCAGTGAAGCGTTGTCTTCCTCCTTGAGTGCATTGGCATCAATCTTGCAGGTACGTGAAAGTACTTCGGTAATCAGCTTTCTGTCCACCGTCTTTGTGCCGTCTGCGGCCGGATGAATTTCGCGGTAAGCACCTGCCTCATCAATCAGGTCGATGGCTTTGTCGGGCAGGAAGCGGTCGCTGATGTAGCGGGCACTGGCTTTTACGGCATATTCAATCACTCCCGGTTCATAGGTCACATGATGATACTCCTCATACTTTTCCTTCAATCCTTCTATGATGCGGATAGCCTCGTCGATGCTGGGTTCCTGAATGTCGATTTGTTGGAAACGGCGTACCATTCCTTTGCTGCGTGAAAAATAACGATTGTATTCCTCGTAGGTGGTAGAGCCGATGAAACGGATGTCTCCCTGTTCCAGGTAAGGCTTCAGCATGTTGGAGGCATCCATCGAACCATCACCGATTTGTCCGGCTCCGATAAGATTGTGTATCTCGTCAATATAGAGAATGGCTTTCTTTTCTGCGCTGAGGCTTTTCATCACACTCTTCAACCGCTGTTCGAAGTCGCCTCGATATTGTGTACCGGCCAGCATACTACCCAAATCCAGTTCGTAGATACGACTACCTTTCAGACGCTCGGGCACCTCTCCAGCTTCAATGCGGGCTGCCAGTCCGTAAGCTAAGGCTGTTTTCCCCACTCCTGGTTCGCCGATGTGCAATGGGTTGTTCTTGTCTTTCCGGCACAGCACTTCGATGGTACGTTCCAGTTCTATTTCCCGTCCAATCAGCGGATTGTGATTCTCCAGCTGCTCGTTCAGGCAGGTGATGAAATTCTTGGAAATACCATGAGGCTCGTCCGAATCATTCTCATCCAGGCTGAGGTCGTCTCCATAGATGACCACCAGTTGACTGATGAAATCCGGAATCCGTTCTTTCAGGTGTTTTTTCAGAAAATAGCAAGCCCAGGACTCCGGCAGCAGCAACATGGCTTGTACTACGTGAGGAATGTCCAGCACTTCGGCATTGGATGATTCCACGAAGGCATACGCATTCTGAAACAGCAGGTTGGATTGTACGGAAAACTGCAGTTCATAGTTGGTATCTTCCGGCACCTGTTCCATTTTCTGTGCCAGGTATTCGTCCACTTCCTCTTCCATCACCGGGATGTGACAGAAACATTCTTCTACGGCCTCCACAAAAGGGTCCTGGTTAAAGAGTGCGCTGAGAATATGTTCAGGAGTAATAAATTCATGGCGATAACGGAACGCCAGGCCCTGAGCAAACGACAGCGCTTTGTCTACATATACAGATTTTTCGATGTGACTCATTGATTCTTTACAGTTTAATTGTCTTCGGGTTCTACGGTCAGTCGCAGAGGAAATCCTTCTTCACGTGCCATCTGAGTGGCCTTCTGCGCTTTGGATTGTGCCACGTCGTAAGAATAGACACCTGCCGTGGCCGATTGCTGCTGGTGTACTTTCAGCATCAGTGCCTCAGCTTCCTCCTGCGATTTGAAAAACACGATTTTAAGTACCTTCACCACAAAGTCCATAGTGGTGAAGTCGTCGTTGTGGAGAATCACTTTATAATGTTTGGGTTCGTGCAGCTCCACACGTTTTTTTTCTTTACATAACGATTGTTCTTTTTCCATTTGTCTACTTTGATATAGCGATTCAGACTCGCGTCAACGTGCCGTGTTCAACGTAAATTCTTTCTGGTCGTACATTTGTCCACGGGTATCGGTCACAGCCAGTCGGAAAGTAGCTGTGCCCGTTTTGATACGTTTTCCGGCAGTGACGGTAGCCGTATACTTCACCCCGTTTCCCGGTTGAATCTGTTCCACCAGAATGGAAGGGGAGATATGCAGATGTTTCATACCGCTGATTTCTGTCACGCTGGGAATTACGTTGTAGGCAATTTCATTTCCTTCATTCATGACTTCGAAGATGATTTTGCTGCTTTCTCCCGAGTTGATAACATGGTCGCGGTCGTTATCTATGAAACGGATGTTCCGGATGTATAAAAAGGAGAGGGCAGATTGTGTATAGTCCGGCTCGGCGTACACCTGTTCCACGGGATAGTTTGCCCTGTTTTCTTCACGCGATTTTGGGGCTGTCAGTGCGCCACCAATGGCAGCTCCGGCCAGTGTGCCGACAATGCTTCCAATGGCAGAACCTCTGTAGCTTCCTCTCCAGCCATGACGGGAGTCGCCCACCAGTCCGCCGATGGCACCTCCCACACTATTGCCGATGGCAGCACCGCCTACAATGGCACCAGTACGTTCCGGTTGCGTCGTTCCGCATCCGCTACTCAGTAAGGACACGGCTAAACATAATATCGCGACTTTCTTCATGGTTGTTGCTTTTTATTTACGGTATTGGGCTTTAATGGCCGGAAGCTCCTTCTGTATGTCACTGATACGACGTGCATCACTGGGGTGTGTGCTCATGAATTCAGGCACCTTTCCACCAGAACTGGCCGACATCTTTTGCCAGAAAGTCACGGCCTTGTCGGGGTTATAGCCCGCCATGGTCATCAGAATCAGTCCCATATAATCTGCTTCCGTCTCGTGCTTGCGTGAGAAGGGAAGGGTTACTCCGTATTGCGCTCCCACACCGTATACTGTACCCGCGATGGTCTGTACTATCTCACTCTTTTGTGAGAGAGTCTGTCCTAATATTTGTGCACCATACTGGGTAAGCATCTGCTGGCTGATACGCTCGTTGCTGTGCTTGGCTACGGCATGTGCTACTTCATGTCCCAGTACCACGGCCAGTTCATCGTCCGACGATACCAGCTTCATCAGTCCTTCATACACCACAATCTTTCCGCCGGGCATACAGAACGCGTTGATTTCGTCACTCTTTACCAGATTAAATTCCCAGGCAAACTCCTTGATTTCGTCAGAAAGCCCGTTGCTGCGCAGGTATCGTTCTGTGGCTGCGGCAATGTTCTTTCCCACTCGTACCACCATGGCCGTCTGGGTAGCATTGGTCGACTTCTGGGCGCTTTTTATATAGTCATTGTACTGAGTCAGGCTGGAAGAAAGCACTTCCTGGTCTGAAACCAGCAACAATTGTTTACGTCCGGTGAGCGGTACCGAACTGCATCCTGTCAGCATCAGCAAAGAAAGGACATACACACTTAGTTCTTTTTTCATAACGGTTTCGTTAGTTGTTCTACAAACATAACAAAAAAATGATGATTTTTGATTATGTTTGTGGCAATAAACTATAAAAAAGAGATGAAAAAGGAACTTTTTATAGCATGTTCTCTTTGCGGGACCATGCTGGTGAATGCTGAGAATATAGAGGTCACTACGTTTAAATACGCAGGACCGTATGCATTAGTGCAACCTTATCAGGTTGACAGTGTGGATGTTAATTCCAAGTCGTGGAAAGCGGAGTCACTGCTGGATACGCCGGTGTCATTTTCTTTGCTTGAAGGAGCAGAAGTGAAGCAGGCAAGTCAGTTGTCTCCGTCGGTAGGCTATGCCCTGCACCTTATGGGTTTTGTATTGGAAAATACACACTATGGAGAAGTATCACTGAAGGTAGAAGGGGCTGAACACTATCAGGTGTATGTGGATGGCAAGCGCGTGGAGGATGCCTCGTTGTCGCTGAATCCGGCTACGCATCAGGTGGTCATCAAGTATCTCTCCATGCCGGGCGAAAAGAACGTGCCGAAGGTGAGCCTGGATGCCAAGCAGGACGGGGTATTTACCTTGTGTACCGAACAGGGCCGTTTGTTTACACTGGCTGATGTACTACATGGCACCCGCTTTACGGGCACTGAACTTTCAGCCGATGGAAAATACCTGATTACTTCGTACACTGTAACAAAGGAAGGTGGGGAAACGACCTCGCAGACCAAGGTAAAGGAACTGAAGACTGGAAAAGTAGTTGCTACCCGTGGAGAAACCTTGCACTGGATGCCGCGTTCCGTGAAATATTACTATGTACGCCAGGGTGTATCCGGACGGGAACTGGTAACGGTAGACCCTGTTTCCGGACGCGAGGAAGTGTGGGTGAACCATCTTCCGGAGGGCAGTTTTCAGATAGCACCTACAGAGGATTATCTGCTGTTTACTCTTGTACAGAAAGGGCCGGAAGAAAAGAAGGAAATCTATGAATTCATTGACCCGGATGACCGCCAGCCGGGATGGCGCAACCGTACGTATCTGGCCCGTTTTGATGTGAAGACAGGTGTGTGCCAGCCTTTGACCTTCGGTTACAAGAATGTATGGGCTACGGACATTTCTTCCGACGGACGTTATATTCTGATGATGACTTCCAACCACCGTATGGGAAAACGCCCGACCACCTTGTTCTCCGTGTATAAGATGGATGTGCAGACCTTGCAGGTGGAAGAACTGGTGAAAGATGACGGTTTCCTGACCAATGCGCAGTTCTCTCCCGACGGCCGTCAGGTATTGCTGACCGGTACACCGGAGTGTCTGGGAGGCATCGGCAAGAACGTGAAGGAAGGACAGACCCCGAGCATGATTGACAATCAGCTTTACCTGATGGATTTGCAGAGCAAGCAGATTGAACCGCTGACCCGGACATTCAATCCGAACGTGATGCAGACGGTATGGTCGGCTGTAGACAATTGTGTGTACTTCACTGCCGAAGACCGTGATTGCATTGCGTTGTTCCGTCTGAATCCGGCAAAGAAACACATTGAGAAGGTGAATGTACCTGAAGAAATGGTATTGGGATTCTCTGTGGCCGAGAAAGCCTCTTCGTTGTCGTTCTACGGAGAAAGCGCTTCCAATTCTCACCGCTTGTATGTGGTCGATTTGAAGAAGGATGCCTCCAAACTGGAAGAAGATTTGAATGGGGAACTGAAAGATGTGCTGTTAGGTGAATGCAAGGCGTGGGACTTTGTCAACTCCCGTGGGGATGCCATTTGCGGACGCTACTACCTGCCGCCTCATTTTGACCCGAACAAAAAATACCCGATGATAGTCAACTACTACGGCGGATGCAGTCCCACAAGCCGTAATTTTGCCAGCCGTTATCCGCATCATGCGTATGCCGCATTAGGTTATGTGGTGTATGTGGTAGAACCGAGTGGAGCGACCGGTTTCGGTCAGGAATTTTCTGCCCGTCATGTGAATACGTTCGGTGATTATGTGGCCGACGACATCATCGAAGGAACACGTAAGTTTGTGGAAGCTCATTCCTTTGTCAACGGTAAGAAGATTGGTTGCATCGGCGCTTCATACGGTGGTTTCATGACGCAGTATCTCCAGACAAAGACCGACTTGTTTGCGGCAGCTATTTCCCATGCCGGTATCAGCGACCACACCAGCTACTGGGGCGAAGGCTACTGGGGCTATTCTTACAGTGAAGTATCGGCAGCCAATAGTTATCCGTGGAAGAATCCGGAACTCTTTGTCGACCACAGTCCGCTGTTCAATGCCGACAAGATACACACTCCGCTGCTCTTCCTGCATGGAGCAGTAGATACCAATGTGCCGGTGGGCGAAAGTATCCAGATGTTTACGGCCCTGAAACTGTTAGGACGTGAAACGGCACTGGTAGTGGTAGACGGACAAGACCATCACATCAAGGACTATCAGAAACGCATCCAGTGGCAGAACACTATCTTTGCCTGGTTTGCCAAATGGCTGCAAGATGACCCGACCTGGTGGAACACCCTTTATCCTCCTAAAACCTTGTAAAACGGATGAAAATATTACATACTAGTGACTGGCACTTAGGGCAGCAACTGTTTGAATACGACCGCAGCGAAGAACAGCAAGACTTTCTGCGGCAGTTGTGCCACTGGGTAGCCACAGAACAGCCCGACGCGTTGATCGTGTCGGGCGACGTGTTTCATTATTGCAGTCCTTCGGCAGCTGCCCAACGATTGTATACGGATGCGCTGGTGGAATTTCATGAGACCTGCCCTTCCATGCAGATTATCATCACGGCAGGCAATCACGACAGCAGTTCCAAACTGGAAATTAACCGGAATCTGTGGAGATATGCCGGAGTCACCGTGGTGGGTTCTATCCGAAGATATGAAGCCGGCCAGGTAGACTTGGAACGTCATATCGTGGAAGTGAAGAACGGTTGCGGCGAGTTGAAAGGCTATGTGATAGCCTTGCCTCATGTGTATCCGCAAAACTTTCCGGCGCTCGATGAAGAAGTCCCACGTGAAGAGCGGCAACATCATTTTATCCAAACCTTACTGAACCGTGTGGAGGAACGTAACCAGGGAAATCTTCCGGTGGTGCTGATGGCACACCTGGCCCTGACGGGAAGTGACATTACCGGACAAGACGACGGACGCGGCGGCATGGAATACACGGACATCCGCCTGATGGGGGAGGGATACGATTACCTGGCCTTAGGACACATTCATTTTCCGCAAACCTTGCCCGGCGGACGGGCCCGTTATTGCGGTTCCCCGCTTCCGGTCAGCTTTGACGAGAATTACGGGCATTTCGTCAGCTTGGTAGAACTGACTGCACATGGTGCTATGCCCGAAGTGCGTACCTTGCCGGTGCGGAATGCGTGGCCCTTAAAAGTACTGCCTTCGCAGGCCGTGCCGCTGGAAGAGGCATTGGAGGTGTTGCAGGCCATCCCCGATGAGGAAAAGATGTATGTGCAGTTGCACGTCCGTATTCAGGATGTACCTCCGGCCTATTGCATGGAGCGGGCCTACGAACTGACCCGTGGCAAGCAGTGCCGTTTCTGCCGTTACAAATGGGAACGTGAAGTAGTGGAAACGCAGAAGGAGATTGCAGAGCTGGACGTAGACCGTTTGCAGACTTTCTCCCCGTCGCAGGTAGCGGCTATCTATTATCAGGACAAGTTTCAGCGGGACATCGCTCCGGAAATGCTCGACATGCTGGAGGAAGCCGTGAAACGGGTACGAAGACAAGAGGAGGAATAGCACATGAAATTACAGAAACTGATTATTGAAAATATAGCCTCCATCGAGAAGGCGTGCATTGATTTTGAGCACGGACCGCTGGGCGAGGATTCCATCTTCCTGATTTGCGGACCGACGGGAGCCGGCAAGTCGACGTTGCTGGATGCGGTGTGTCTGGCACTCTATAACACCACTCCGCGCTTGAAGCAGGCAGCCAATGAACGTTACTTGGACGAGAGCGACAGCTTTTCCGGTACGGGTGAGGTGAGCATTGACGATTCCCGCATGCTGATGCGGCGTGACAGTGTGTCGGCACAAGTGGAGCTGTGGTTTACGGATGCAGCAGGAGATGCCTTACGGGCCGTGTGGAGCGTGGCAAGGGCGCGCAACAAGGCTGGAGGGAAAATTCAGAAAGTGGTCTGGACACTTTCCTTGCAGGACAGGACTCCGCTCACGAATAAGTCGACGGAAACACGTACGGAGATAGAGCGGCGTATCGGTCTCACCTTTGAGCAGTTCTGCCGGACTACGCTGCTGGCACAGGGAGAGTTTACCAAGTTTCTGAAAAGCAAGGAGGAGGAAAAATCAAATATCCTGGAGAAACTTACGGGCACGGAAATCTATTCGCGCATCAGTCGGGAAATCTACGTGATGAAGACCGAAAAGGAGGCGGAGTTGCAGGAACTGAAGGCGCAGACGGGTGGTATTGTGTTGTTGACTGACGAGGAACTAGCCGCGCTCCAGACGGAACAGCGCCAGGTGACAGAAGAAACTGCTACGCTCCGCACACAGTTGAAGCAGGAGCAGGACCTTCGGAAATGGATGACCGACGAACAGAAGTTGGCACATGATCTGGAGGAGACCGGAAAGGCGCTTCAGTCACTAACGGAACGGGTGGAATCGGAAGATTACAAGCGCAACAAGTCGTTGCTGGATGACTGGGACTGTACGGCTGATGTGCGTTTCCAGTGGACGGAACAGGTGGCCTTGCAGCAGCGTATCCGTACGTCGGAAGAAGAACTGGGACAACTGAAAGAGAAGTACCGTTCGTTGAGTCTCGGTCTGGGTCAACTGGAGCGTATGCAGGTGCAGTGCCGGGAACAGTGGGCGGCGTGCGAGACGTATCTTTCCGGTGTGCAGGAAAAGGTGCCGGTGTACGAATCGTTGCAATCGCTTTCGGCCTTGTCCGACCAGATTCAGCACGCACTTCTGCAGTCGGAAGATTACCGGAAAGAAAAAGTGCACAAGGCGGAAATCCATCAAAAAACGCTGGAAGTCCGGCAGGGAGCTACGGCATCATATGAACAGGCCCGAAAGGTAGTAGAAGAAAAACAGCAGGAGGTGGCAGCGTGTCGCATGCAGTTAGAGGATTTGCAAGTAGAGGAACTCCGGCAGAAGAAGCAGGAAGCAGACGCCCGGCTGGACGGATGGAAGAAATTGCGGGAGGCACTTTCTGTCCGTGCGGAAAAGGAACAGGCCTGGCTGGATGTGCAGAAGAACCGGAAAACTTTGCAGGACGATTGCCGAAAGCAGCAACAGACGGTAGCGCAATTGAAAGCGCAGGCTGAAGTTTGCCGTAAGGAAAAGGAAGAAGTGCGGCAGGTGTACGACAAGCAGCGGATGTCGTGTGAAGACTGGGCACGCGAAGCCCGCGCACGTCTGTCAAAAGGCGATGTGTGTCCGGTTTGCGGCAAGGAGGTAGGTGATGACCTGAAGAATGAGGCCCATTTTGTGTCGCTGTTAGAACCGGTACGTGCATTGCTGGAAGAAAAGGCACGTCGGGCGGAGGAAGTCTTGACCGCACTGGCACGGGCGGAAGCGGAGGTTCGCTCCCTGATGCGGCTGGAAGAAATGGAGGCGAAGAAAGAGACTACTGCAAAAGAAGCTTATTCTCTGGCGGAAAAGACCGTGACAGATATGCCGCTTTATGCTATGGTGAAAGAAGCGGATGAGGTAGTATCTCAGGTAGAGCAAGCCTTGTCGGCGCAGCAGAAGGTATGCGGCCGGCTGGAAGCGCTGTGGAAACAGGCCGAGGAAGGACAGCAACGCCTGAACCGTCTGACGAAGGAACGGGAGGAACTGACCACTGCCTGCGAGCAATGGCACCGGAAGGTAGAGGAAGCCGATAAAGCCGTGTCCCGTTTGGAAACCGAACTGCGTATGCTGGAAGAGGCGCTTTCGCGTGAGGCACTGACCGTTTCCCAGTGCGTGGAGAAAGGAGAGACCTTGATTGTCTTTACGCCTTGGCAAGAAGCTTGGAAGACCGATCGGGAGAACTTTATTACCGCCTTGAAGAAAGAAACCAATCGGTATGTGGAACAGCAGACGAGGAGAGAGCAACTCTCGCATAGGGTAGAGTCGCTGGCTTCTCAGGTGGAGCAGGTGCGGTCCGTCCGTCAGTCCATCTTGTCGGAACTTCCGGTCTGGGGGCAGGCGACGGCAGAGACGATACCCGACGGACCGTGTCCGGAAGGGCTTCCGGGACAATGGAACGCGCTGAACACGTCCGTGCTTTCTGTCTGTCATGCCATAAAGACATCGCAAAAGTTGAGGGAGGAAAAAAGCGCCGGAGTGAAAGCTTTTCTTGTCGGTCATCCTGAGATTTCCCGTGAGTATTTGGAGAAACTGGCCGGACTGGAAGTTGAAAAAGTGAATATGGCACGCCGTACTTTGCAGAAGTTGGACAACGACCTGACGAGCCGGCGGGCAGAAATGGAACGGGTCGGTCGGGAATTGGCGCAGCATCGGGCACAGCGTCCGTCGGAAACCGAAGGGATGACGCTGGCAGTCGTAGAGGAAACCATTTCCCGACTGGAAGAACAGCAGACCGGGAAGTTGGCTCGTTTGGGAGCCATCGCGCAGATGCTGGCACATCACGAAGAGTGCCTGCAACGTATCCGGAAGGTGAAGGAACAGATAGAAGTGAAGCAAAAGGAGGTGGACAACTGGGCGGGAGTGGCTGCCTTGTTCGGCAGTGCCGACGGCAAGAAGTTCCGTAACATTGCCCAGAGCTATGTGCTTCGCCAGCTACTGGCCGGTGCCAATCATTACCTGAGCCGGCTGACCGACCGTTACCGTATGGAGTGTCCGCCGGGTGGACTTACCATTCTGTTGCGCGATGAATATCAGGGAGGAGTGAAACGTCCCACATCCACCATTTCAGGTGGGGAGAGCTTCCTGGTGTCACTGGCCTTGGCATTGGGATTGTCTTCGCTCAACCGGAAAAGTCTTTCGGTGGATATGCTGTTTATTGATGAAGGTTTCGGTACGCTGGACAGCGATTACCTGAACACGGTGATGGAAGCACTTGAGAAGTTGCACCAGATAGGAGGCAAGAAGGTAGGCATCATCAGTCACGTGGAAGCCCTGCGCGAGCGCATTGCCACCCAGATTCATGTGGAGCGGGTAAACCATACGCTAAGCCGGGTGGAGGTTGTCAATACGATGGGAAATATGTAAATCGTGGGTTTTGTAAATGTTTGATTTTTAGTAGATTAAAATTTGACAAAAAACGCCTTTGCGTTTGAACTAAAACGCAAGGACATTTCAGATAAAACGCAAGTACGTTTGAAGTAAAACGCACTTGCGTTTTGTCTTAAACGTACTTATGTTTCAATCCAAACGTACTTACGTTTTTTCAGGTAATAGGGGATAACTTTTTTTTATGACAAAAATCCAGATAGATATCGTACTTTTGTGTCACGAAACTAAAAACATTATGATTATGTACAAATCTATTCTTCGTCCCTGGTTGTTCCGTATGGATGCCGAGAAAATTCACGGTCAGATTGTTGCTTTACTTCATGTTTATCGTCATTTTCCACCGGTGAAATGTCTTCTTCGTGCATTTTATCGTCCGAAGGCAACTCCGTTTCAATGGCGGAACCTGACTTTTGCCAATCGGGTGGGACTGTCGGCCGGATTCGACAAAGAGGCGAATTGCTTTGACGAGCTGAGCGATTTGGGTTTTGGTTTTCTGGAAGTGGGAACCGTTACTCCGGAAAAGGTAGCAGGAAATCCTTTCCCCCGAATCTTCCGTTTGCCGGAGGATCATGCGCTGGTTTCACGCACGGGTTTCAATAATCCCGGAAAAGAGGTTGTCCTGAAAAATCTGCAACGGAAACGGGACGGAAAATACATTCTGGGAGTGAATATCAATACCAATGCTCCGACCGATGCGGAGCGGGCCGTGACAGACATTACAGATTTGTACGAGACTTTCAGTGCCTATGCGGATTATTATACGATAAACTGGGGCAGCATGACGCCTGAGATTCTGGCTGACGTGTTGACGGCACTCGAGAGCTACAAACAGCGTTTCCACAGACCGGTCTTCCTGAAGTTGCCTGCCGATGTACCTGTGGAGAAACTGGATGCAGTGATTGAATTTGCAAAGGTGCATCACATTGACGGTTTCATTGCTACGGGACCTACACAAGACCGTTCGCTTCTGATTCATTCCGCACAAGCTGAGGTGGAACGGGTAGGAGCCGGAGGCATCAGCGGATTTCCAGTCATTCACAAGTCTTTGGAGGTGATGAAGTACTTGTCGGCACATGCTCCCAAGGATATGTTGCTGATTGGTGCAGGAGGTGTGATGACACCGTTTGAGGCAAAGGCAATGCGGAATGCGGGAGCTCACCTCGTACAGGTGTATTCCGCTTTCATCTATGAAGGTCCTGGTGTGGTAAAACGTATTGCCGAGAAAATATAAGCAGTGGCGTACATGTTGTATAAATGATGGTGGCCGACCTGTAAGATATAATCTTATGGGTCGGTTTGTTTTTACAAAACACCCTTTATGGCTTTCCGGTTCAGTTCAATGTAATTGCCTTCTTTCCTTTTGAGGATGCCTTCTTTTTCCATCTTGTTGAATTCGGTAGACAGTGCCGGACGTGTCACGTTAATGTATTCGGCCAGTTGCGTAAGGGTATGTGTCAGTTTCACGGTAGAAGTGTCTTTATCCAGCCGTTTCAGTAAATAGACTAGGATTCTTTCGCGAATGGTTTTTCGTGACAGCACGTCCAGTCGCATGGTGGTACACACGTTGCAGTTGCCTGATACGCAGAGAAAACTTTTCAGCATATCCGGATATTTGCTGATAAGATGGAAGGTGGAGTCCTTGGTGGCAGTCAGGAGAACAGACTTTTCCAGTGTACGGAATGTGGCGGGGAAACGGTTGTCTTTTTTGAACAGGTGAGGGGTAGCGAAAGCCCTGGGTGATTCAATGTGTTCGATTAAGACTTCATTGCCGTTGGCATCGATGATGTTCACTTCCAAAGTTCCTTCCAGCAATACATACAGATTACAGCATATATCTCCTTGTTCCAGAATAACCGTATTCTCGTTGATTTCCTGAAGACGGAAGTCGAGTCTTTTTAGAATCTCACTTTTCAGATAGTCCGGCAGTTCGCTGAAGAGAGGGATAGAGAACAACTTTTCTTTGTAACAGTCATTAAATGTCAGGCTTTTCATCATCTGTGTTTATGCTTTTTTACCACAAAAATAGACTTTTAGTTTAGTATTGTCAATAGGACAGGCCGATTAATCTGGAGGTATGAAAATGTTAATTGAAAGGGAGTGTCATATATCTTACACTTGTATTGATAATCCGGATGTATTTTTGTGAAGCAGGAATTAATAAAAAGATAAAGAATTACAGATGAGAAAAGCAAGTAGAGAAATGGATAGTCAGTGGGCTTTGGAGGTTATGCGCAAGGCCCCTTATATCACGGTCAGCTTTACCCGGGCTGACGGAAGTGCATACGGGGTGCCGCTTTCACTGGCTTGTACAAGTGAGGACGTGTGGTATTTTCATTGTGCTCCTGAAGGGGATAAGCTGGATGCCATTGCCGTACATCCGGAAGTGTGTCTTTCGGCGGTCACGAAGTGCCAGCCTACTGTGGGACCGAAGGACGGCACGTTTACACTTCAATATCGTTCGGCCATCGCTTTTGGCAGGGCGGAACGGGTGACGGATACGGAAGAGAAAATTGAGGCGCTTCGGGTCATCAGTCAGCGTTTTCTGCCCAAGCACATGGATGCGTTTGATGAGGCGGTGCAGAGAAGCCTTCATCGTACGGAGGTGGTACGGATTACTTTATTAAGCCCTCCCACCGGCAAGCGTAAGCAATATGACAAGAATGGAGATGAAATGAAATACGGCAGGATGGAGTGACCTTGCCGCAGGCTATATCGTAAAATGTAAAGGATGATGGAACTGTTTGATGTGTATTCGGTTTTTCCCGTGAATATCGTAAGGGGAAAAGGTTGTGAGGTATATGACGAGAAGGGGCAGGCCTATCTTGATTTGTATGGCGGACATGCCGTGATTTCGGTGGGACATTCGCATCCGTATCTGGTGAAGTGCATGAGTGAGCAGCTGCAACAGCTGATGTTTTATTCGAATTCTGTCATAAATAAGTTGCAGGAAAGACTGGCTAATGAGCTGGGTGAGCTGTCGGGGTATCCTGATTATCGGGCGTTCTTTGTCAACTCGGGAGCAGAAGCCAACGAAAATTCCCTGAAACTGGCTTCGTTTCATACGGGGAAAAAACGGGTAGTGGCTTTCAGAAACTCTTTTCATGGACGTACGTCGGCGGCTGTGGAAGTGACGGACAATCCTGCCCTTCATGCACCGATTAATACGAATCATAACGTGTATTTTGCGGCCTTGGATATAAAGGAAGTGGAAACGGAATTGGCCAAGGGAGATGTGTGTGCCGTAATTCTGGAAGGAATTTCAGGAGTAGGGGGAATCCAGGTTCCAGGTGAGGACTTCCTGCAGCAATTGAGGGAACTGACGATACGTTATGGGGTGGTATTGGTTCTTGATGAAATACAGTCGGGTTATGGTCGTACGGGGAAGTTCTTTGCTCACCAGTGGGCTGGTATCAAACCGGACCTTATCACTGTGGCTAAGGGGATAGCCAACGGATTTCCTTTTTCGGGAGTCTTGATTAGTTCGATGTTTGCCGCCCGAAAAGGAATGCTCGGTACGACGTTCGGTGGCAATCATTTGGGATGCGCCGCCGCTCTGGCTGTGCTGAAAATTATCCGCGAGGAGAAACTGATAGAGAATGCTCTTCATACGGGAGCGTATCTGATGCAGCGGTTGCAGGAGTTACACTCTCCGCTTATAAAAGAAATCCGGGGACGTGGGCTGATGGTGGGGGTGGAACTGACCGTGCCGGTGAAAGAGGTACGCGAACCCCTGCTGTTTGAGGAACGGATTTTTACCGGCTATTCCGGACTGTATACATTAAGAATACTTCCTCCGCTGGTACTTTCAACGAAAGAAGTGGATATATTTGTAGGGAGTTTGAAGAAAGTGCTGGATGAATATTATGAAAATAGCAGATAAGCTTTATAAAGTTTTCGTTGTTGCGGGTAGCGAACCTTTAGGAACAGCGGGGATTCAGGCCGATATGAAAGCCATCGTGGCTTGTGGAGGGTATGCGGCAGGAGCAGTGACATGTATTGTAGATGAGGACACAACTCATGTAAAAGGAGTACACTTGATACCGGCAGATATGATTGCAGGACAAATTCGTTCTTTCCTTGGAGATGTGGGGGCAGATTGCATAAAAACCGGTATGTTGTATTCTAAAAATATCATTCGGCTTGTTGCAGGCATATTAGATGAATATAGCTCGATTCCAGTTGTCGTTGATCCGGTCATGGTTACTTCTTCGGGTGATAAATTGTTGGAAGAAGATGCGGTGCAAGCTTATAAAGATTACCTATTTCCTCGTGCTTCTATCCTAACTCCGAATAAGAAAGAGGCTGAGTGGTTGTGTGGAAAGGAGTTGAATGAGGATAATATAGAGGAATGTTTGAAGGATTTGAGCCGTTGGGGAAATAGCGTAATTATAAAGTCGGTGGAGAACCGTGATTTCTTTATCGATTATTATTATAATCCGGTGGAGAAGGTGATGAAGGTTTACAAGAAGGAAGGAATTCGAACCCGAAATGTAAATGGAACGGGAGATAGTTTTGCTTCTGCAATAGCGACTTTTTTAAGTAAAGGTTATGAGATTGAGTTTGCTGTTGCTGAAGCGGAAAGGTTTATTCAGCAGTCCATTGAGTTAGGAGCCCGCTTTAAGTTTGGAAGAGGATTCGGTCCTGTATATCCTTATTATGAAGTACAAGAATAAATGTGTAACAATACGAAAATAATATGAAAACAACTGAATTTATCGGGGCTGCGGAACGGCAGCTTTATGAACTGGCAAGCAGAATGGTTGCCTATAATGCGGGCGATCCGAAGCGTATACAACATTTGATAAAAGTACATTATTTTGCTCGTATGATTGGTTTGGCAGAGCATGTGGATGAGGCTACTCAACTGATTTTGGAGGCGGCAGCCATTGTGCATGACATTGGTATCCGGATTTGTGAGCAGAAATACGGAGTCTGCGATGGAAAGCATCAGGAGCTGGAAGGTCCGGATGAAGCTCGGAAATTGCTGACGGATATGGGGACATTTTCTGAAGCACAAATAGAACGGATATGTTGGCTGGTAGGGCATCATCATACGTATGACTCTATTACAGAAATAGACTATCAGATTCTGGTGGAAGCCGATTTCTTGGTCAACATTTACGAAGATAATTTGCCGGCCGATGCTATTCGCAAGGTGAGAGAAAAGATTTTCAAAACCTCGGCAGGACGGGCATTGCTCGATACGATGTTTGGAATTGAAAACGATACGCTCTAAAAAAGAAGCCTTCATTTCTGTACGTGGCAGAAATGGGGGCTTTGAAGTTATTGAATCATTATTTAAGGGCTATGAAAGAAGGTTTTGGGAGATAGAAGTTTTTTCCGTAATTTTGAAACAGTGTATTTTTATAATAGTGGTATGAATAAATTTAGCAATAAATCTATTGAAGAACTCGGTTTCTATGTATATTCGTTAGTAGACCCTCGAGATGGTAAAATCTTCTATATTGGAAAAGGATGTGGAAATCGTGTTTTCCAGCATTGTGAGGCAGCCCTACAGGGAGATGAAGTATCCTTAAAATTAAATTTAATTCGAGAGATTATTTCTTTGGGATTAAGAGTCGAGCATTATATACTTCGTCATAAACTTTCTGAAAAAGAAGCTTTTCAAATAGAATCTGTTCTTATAGATTTTCTTACATATCCCAAATTTAATACGGAACAAATACTAACTAATATTGTAAGTGGACATCATCAGTGGGATGAAGGTATTAAAACCGTTGATGAGATTAATGTAATCTATGATTGTGAACGAATTAAGATAAATAACAATGAACATTTGTTATTGGTAAGTTTGAATAGAAGTTTTGATGATGCAAAAGCTCAAGGTGTTTATCAACGAATAAATATTTATGAGAAAACTCGTCAATATTGGGCAATAGCAAAATCTCGTGCAGCTGAAATAGATTATGTGTTAGGGGTATATCATGGAATTGTACGGTCGGTAATTAAGGTTGATAGTTATGATTGGACTTTTTATGATGAAGAGAAAAAAGTCCGTTTTAATAAAGAACGCTGTTGTTTTCATGGTACTTTAATAGCAGATTCACCTTATTTGAATAAAGATGTGAGTGATTATCCTTTTGGAAGTGGAGGGGCAATTAGGTATATTCCATAAATTAATTGTAAAAAGAAAAAAGTATAGTATACCATGAAAAAACGATTTATCTTCATTTTATGTGGCTTGTTTTTATGCGCAGGTACGATAGCCGCCACAGATTACAATGCACTTCAGCAGGGAGCTGTCGGTGATGGAAAAACATTGAATACAAAGTCTTTGCAATCGGCCATTGATGCGCTTCATGCAAAAGGGGGCGGACAGCTGTACTTCCCTGCCGGACGCTATTTGACCGGCAGCCTGCAACTGAAATCGAATGTGACACTTTACCTGGAAAAGGAAGCGGTGCTGTTAGGAAGCACAAGTCCATATGATTATCCGGGCTTCAGTACCGAAAAGGAACTGAAAGTCAACAATGACCATTTTGACCAGGCGCTGATTTATGCCGAAGGGGCAGAGAATATCGGCATTACGGGAGAAGGGTGTATAGACGGACAGGGCAGGGAACTGGCGCTGACGATTGATAGCTTGCATCATACAGGAGAACTGGTGGACAAGCATTATAATACGTATCGTAAGCGGCCGAACACACGACCAAAGTTGCTTTTTATGCGTGGCTGCCGGAAGGTGGAACTTCGGAAGACCAATTTCCGGAGCGGTGCGGCATGGGGGCTTTCTTTTTCTCTGTGTACCGACCTGACAATTGATAGTCTGCATGTGGAAAACAGGGCGTACTGGAACAATGACGGGATTGACATCAGCGATTGTAAGGAGGTACGTATCTCCAACTGTTTTATCAACTCGGCAGACGATGGTATTTGCCTGAAGTCACACAACCGGGGGGTATGGAACGACCGGGTATCCATCTCCAACTGCCACATTATCAGCAGTGCCAGTGCCATCAAGTTTGGTACGGAATCGTTGGGCGGATTTAAGAATGTGACCATCGATAATATTCGGATTAAAGATACTTTCCGTTCGGCCATAGCCATTGAGTCGGTCGATGGGGCAGAGATTGAAAACGTGCAGGTGTCTAACGTACATGCGGTTAATACGGGAAATGCCATTTTTATCCGTCTGGGTCACCGTTCGGGTGAGCAACCGGGGTATTTGCGGAATGTGACGATTAAGGATGTGTATGTGGAAGTGCCTTTCGGTCGTCCGGACATCAACTATGATTTGCGTGGACCGGCGGTGACGTTCTTTCATAATCCGTTCCCGAGTTCCATCTCAGGCATTCCGGGTCATGATATTGAAAACGTGAAGCTGGAGAATATAGAGATTGTGTGTCCGGGACGTGCTACGCGCGGAATGGCTTATATGTCGGTGAGCCGCTTGAAAGACGTGCCGGAAAATGAAAAAGGATACCCGGAATTTACCATGTTCGAGGAACTGCCTTCATGGGGATTCTATGTGCGCCATGTGAAAGGGCTTCAGATGCACAATATTAAGTTGCGTTTGCAGGAAGATGATTTCCGTCCGGCTTTTGTGTTCGACAGGGTAAGCGATGTACGTCTTTCGGGCATCAGTTTGCCGGAGAATAAGAAGGCGGGGCAGGTGGTGCTGCGGCAGACAAACTTGCAATCGGTCGATAATGCGGTGAAAGAGTATATCACGGAGGTGGAATAAGGCTTTCGGGCTTTGGGCAGATAAAAGCATGATGCCTTTCTGAGTCACGGAATGAATGGACTCGGGAAGGCATCATTATTTTTATGGCCGTCGGATTTATTCCAGACAGGCATCCAGGTCTTTGATGAGCTGTTCCTTGTCAAGGTGCTGGCCGATGAAGACAATCTTCTGCATGCGGTCGCCATAGTGTTCATCCCAGTCTCTCAGCAGGCCGGGTTCGCGCTTCATCAGTTCCACGATTTCTTCTTCCGGCTGGGTGGCATACCAGAGTCCGGCTTCTGAAATCTGTTTCTGTCGTCCGGCCTGTTCGAACAGGAACGACATGTCGCGGTTGTGGGCGAAGTAGCATACTCCCTTGGCACGAATCACGTTGTGAGGCCATTTCGTTGCGACAAAGCGGTCGAACTTATGGATGTCGAAGGCAGGGCGGCGATAGTACACGAAACTGCTGATGCCGTATTCCTCCGTCTCACCTTCTTCATGGTGGTGGTGATGGTGGCAGCCTTCGTGTGAGTGTTCATGGGCATGTGCATGATCGTGCTCTTCCTCGTGGTGATGTTCGTGTTCCTCGTGGTGTTCATGTGTTTCATGGTGAGGATGCGCTTCTTCTTCGGATACGGGGCGTTCTATCTCACGAATCCATCCGGCGGAAGTGGCCACCCGTGCGTAGTCGAAACGGCGGGTACCCACAATCTTGTCAAGGTTTACCTTGGCATAGTCGCATTCAATGATTTCCGCACGGGGCTGGAGGGTACGGATGATGCTTTTGATGCGCTCCCGTTCTTCGGGAGTGACTTCCGATACTTTGTTCAGCAGCACGGTGGTACAGAACTCAATCTGCTGGATGAGCAGGTTGGCAATGTCTTCCTCTTCCAAGTCCTTTCGGGTAAGTTCGTTGCCACCGTCGAATTCGCTTTGCAGGCGGAGGGCATCGACCACGGTCACGATGTTGTCAAGGCGGCAGGTTCCGTACTTGGTGTAAGCCCCACCCAACTGGGGAATGGAACAGATGGTCTGGGCAATCGGTTCCGGTTCACAGACACCGCTGGCTTCGATAACGATATAATCGAAGCGCTGCATTTTCATCAGCTCGAATATCTGTTCGATAAGGTCGGTACGGAGGGTACAGCAGATACAGCCGTTCTGCAAAGCCACCAGACTCTCTTCTTTTTGGCCAACGATGCCACCTTTTTGTATCAGCTCCGCATCAATGTTGATTTCGCCGATGTCGTTCACGATGACAGCAAACTTGATGCCTTCGCGGTTACTCAGCAGGTAGTTGAGCAGGGTTGTTTTTCCGCTTCCCAGGTATCCGGTAAGCAGAAGTATAGGTATTTCTTTTGTTTCCATGTGCAAATGTTTTTTTACGTGCCTGCAAAGTTAGTGTTTTTCTGCAAACGGTGTGCGCTTCTTTTTCGCAGAAGCAGGTTTAACTTTCGTTATAGGTCGGTGTCACGTATGTGACAAACTTTCTCTTCCCGAGGGTCTATCTTTGCACCCGTAATCAATAAAACGAATTAAATATGAAGACAATAGACTGGAAGCATACGAGTGTGGGACAAATTGTGGCCGATGATTTTGCAGCGGCAAGTGTGTTCAAGAAATATGGCATTGATTTCTGCTGTCATGGCGAAGTGACGCTGGAAAAGGCCTGTGCCGATTTGGGGCTGGCTGTAGAAGAAGTGGAACAGGCATTGCTCCGTCAGGAAGAAGCTGGTAACGGACGGATTCCGTTTGCTTCGTGGCCACTGGATCTGCTGATGGATTACATTCTGAAGATACATCATCGGGGAATTCGTGCCCGTGGACCGGAACTGCTGGCGTTGCTGGAAAAGGTGGAACGAGTACATGGGGAAGCGCATCCGGAACTGCATGAATTGAGAGCACTGGTCAGTGAATCGTTGGAGGATTTGGAAATGCATCTTCAGAAAGAAGAGAACGTGTTGTTCCCATATCTCTATGAATTGTACGCAGCAAAGGAACAGGGACAGCGTATGGCCCCGATGCATTGCGGTACGATAGCGAATCCTATCCGGGTGATGAAGATGGAACACGAGGGAGAAGGAAACCGCTACCTGCATATCATTCAGTTGACGAATCACTTCTCCGTACCTCAGGACGGCTGTGCCAGCTACCGTCTGCTGATGCAGGAACTGGAAGCGTTTGTGGATACCTTGTTTGAGCATATCCATCTGGAAAACAACTTGCTGTTCCCGCGTTTTGAGGAGATTGAACGAGAAATTATATGTTGATAGTTTGATATTAGAAAGAAGAAATAAAGATGTGGCGCATGCAGGAAAGTATGCGCCACATTTCATAAATCAGTAATCGATTTTATCCAAGATTCCTGCCAAATAAGCAATAGTCACTCCGTAGTTGGTCATGGGAACCTGCTGGGCGCGGGCTTGACCGATGCGGTTCAGCACATACTTGCGGTTGAACATGCAGGCCCCGCAGTGGATAATCAAGTCGTATGGCTTCAGGTCTTCTGGGAAGTCCGTGCCCGACACGATGTCGATTTGCAGGCCTTCACCGATGCGCTTGCGGAGCATATTCGGGATTTTCACCCGCCCGATATCTTCTGCTAGCGGGGCATGCGTACATGCTTCGGCAATCAGCACCCGTGATTCCGGTGTCAGTTGGGCGATGGCATTGGCTCCTTCCATGTAGTAGTCGATGTCGCCTTTGTACTGTGCAAAGAGGACGGAGAAGGAGGTGAGTCGGCTTTCGGCCGGTTTCTTGTCGTATACCGTGCGGAACACCTGTGAGTCAGTGATTATCAGCTTGGGCGGACGGGCTAATGCGGCCAGCATGGCATCGATTTTATCAGTGGTACAGCTCATTACCAAGCATTTGCGGTCCAGCAGCTCGCGGATGGTTTGTACCTGCGGCAAGATGAGGCGGTCTTTGGGGGCCTGGATGTCCTGTGGCATGACCAGCATGACGGTGTCGTTTTCTTCTACCAGTCGGCCTACGATGCCTTGTGCCATGGTTTCATCCGGCAATTTATTTCGCAGACTGCGCAGAATGTCGTCCAGACCTTTTCCGGTGAGGGTGCTCACCAACAGGGGAACCTGTCCGCATTGCTGTTCGATGCGGCGCATGGTCTGTTCGGCATCAGACAATAGGTCACATTTGTTCAGTATCCAGATAACAGGCACATTCTTTTCCTTTAACAAGCGTTGCCAGTGTAACTCTTCGTCCAGATGTTCGTCGGTACAGACCATCAGGGCGATGTCAGTTTTCTCCAGTGCACGCTGTGTTTGTCGGATGCGGAGTTCGCCCAGCTCGCCTTCGTCGTCGAAGCCGGCCGTATCAATGAATACGCAGGGACCAAGACCATGGATTTCCATGGCCTTAAAGACTGGGTCGGTAGTCGTGCCGGGAATATCCGACACGAGGGCTGTATCCTGATGCGTCAGGGCATTAATCAGTGATGATTTTCCGGCATTTCGCTTACCAAACAGACCGATGTGCAGCCGGTTGGCACGGGGAGTATCGTTCATACGTTTAATCAGGCTTTAAGTTCACACATTAGAAACGGAAGTCGCGCTTTCCTTCGGCAATCCGTTCCAGATTTTCCAAGGCTCTTTTGCGGATGGCGGGATTCGGAATCTCTTCCATCTGCTTGCGAATCATGTCTTCAGCCAGTCGGCGTGTTTCGGGTGAAGCGTAGTCGCAGAGGTATTCCTGAAGCGTCATTAAGGCATTGGGGGCACAGCAGTTGGCTATCTGTCCCGTCTTGACCAGCGACATAAAACGGTCGCCCGTACGTCCTTCACGGTAGCAGGCCGTACAGAAACTGGGAATGTAACCTAATTTCAGCAGCCAGGCCACAATCTCATCCAGGCTGCGGTGGTCGCTTACATCAAACTGAGCCGAGTTTTCTTCCGGCAGTTCTTCGGTAGCATAGCCTCCCACGCTGGTGCGGGAACCTCCGCTGATTTGTGACACACCGAGGGCAAGTACTTTCTCGCGTGAACGCTGCGATTCACGTGTAGAAATAATCATACCCGTATAAGGCACGCTGATTCGGATGACAGCTACAATCTTCTGGAATATCTCGTCGGAGATGGCGTTCTCGAAGGTAGAAGCGTCAATGTCATCAGCCGAGCAGATACGGGGTACACTGATGGTGTGCGGGCCTACACCGTACGTCGCTTCCAGGTGTTCGGCATGCATCAACAGTCCCACGAAGTCGTAGCGGTAGGTGTTCAGGCCGAACAATACACCGATACCCACATCGTCGATTCCTCCCTGCATGGCACGGTCCATGGCCTCCGTGTGGTAGGCATAGTTACTCTTCGGACCTCTGGGGTGAAGCTTTTCGTAATTCTCCTTGTGGTACGTTTCCTGGAACAGAATGTAGGTACCGATACCGGCTTCGTGCAGGTGGCGGTAATTCTCCACCGTAGTCGCGGCAATGTTTACGTTTACCCGGCGGATAGCTCCATTCTTGTGCTTGATACTATAGATAGTCTTTATCGACTCCAGAATGTATTCGATGGGGTTGTGAATCGGGTCTTCTCCTGCTTCCAGTGCCAGACGCTTGTGCCCCATGTCCTGCAGGGCGATGACTTCACGACGGATGTCTTCCTGTGTCAGTTTCTTGCGGGCAATGGTCTTGTTCTTAACGTGGTAAGGACAGTAAGTACAACTGTTTACGCAGTAGTTTGACAAGTAGAGTGGGGCAAACATTACGATGCGGTTGCCATAGAATTTCTGTTTGATTTCACGGGCCAGGCGGTAGATTTCCTCCACCAGTTCCGGGTCATTGCATTCCAATAGTACAGCAGCCTCGCGGTGGGAGAGTCCTTTACAAAGGCGCGCCTTTTCAATGATGGAACGTATCAGTTCCTTGTCCTGGCTTTTGCTTTGGGCATATTCCAGGGTATCGAGAATTTCTTCGTGGCAGATAAATTCTTCTGCTTTTTGAGAATCAATCTTGTACATAGCTGTAATGTAATTTATAGTGTTTTGCCGGGATAATCTCCTCGGCTTTTATCTATTTCGTAACCAATGGCAGCCAGCCGTTGTGCCAGCAGACGCAGTCCTTCGGCAGCTTCTGAGCCCATAGAGGCTTTATTGTCATACAAGGCATAATTCTTTCGCTGTTCTACCGGAGAGAGGTTGGGCATCACTACATTGGCACCTGCCAGTATACCTTTCTCGCGCGCGTCGGAGGTAAGGCTTGCCAGGGCGGTGGTAGAAGGAATCAATGCCAGTGGATGCATCAGCCGGAAGATGGAAAGCAGCGTGAGTGTCTGCGTGAGAGTGCCGGGCGGGCAGGAAGCGAAAGGAGTGTCATGATGAGGCAGGAAAGGACCGATACCAATCATCTGGGGACGGAATTGTTCTATGAAAAGGATGTCCTCCACCAGGTGGTCGACGGTTTGTCCCGGACTTCCCACCATGATACCGGTTCCCGTCTGGAATCCGATGCGTTTCAAATCGTTCAGACAACGCAGACGGTTGGACAGCGACATGCTTTCAGGATGCAAGCGGCGGTAATGTGCTTCGTTGTGCGTTTCGTGGCGCAACAGATAGCGATTGGCACCTGCCTGAAAAAAACGTTCGTAGGAAAGTGTAGGGCGTTCACCGAGTGAAAGGGTGATGGCTACATCGGGGAATTCGGTTCGTATGGCAGCAACCACTTCCGTTACCCTGTCATCGTTCATGTAGTTATCTTCTCCTCCTTGCAGGACGAAGGTACGGAATCCCAACTCATATCCATGCCGGCAGCAGGCCAGAATAGTTTCTGCATCCAGTCGGTACCGCTTCAGGTGGCGGTTACTTTTTCGGATGCCGCAGTAGAAACAGTCATTGTGACAACAGTTCCCTATTTCAATAAGTCCACGGATATAGATTCTGTTTCCGAAATGGCTTTGTGCTACGGCACGTGCCTTTTGCATGAGAAAGTCGAGGTCTTCCCCCTGGCACTCCAGCAGAAGGGTACGCAATTCACCGGGAGCCAGTGTCTGCTCCCGGTAAAGGCGTTCAATAAGTTCCCTCATGGGTTTATTCCTGATTATTGTTTTCGTACTTCAAGGTACGTTTCAGCAAGTCTTGGTTCAACTGGCGTTTTCCGGCTACAGGGTCGTTGTGTGCGCTCGGGCCGGTTACACATCCGCCTTCGCAAGCCATCATTTCGATGAACTGTGCATCCACTTTTCCGGTCTTGGCGTAAGCGCGGAGTACACCGATGTTCTTCTTCGTGAAGTCAGAGAACTGCATAATCTTGATACCGTTGGCTTTCGGGCCTAAATAAGCTTTCACTGCTCCGGCTACACCGCCTGCCTGTGCGAATCCGTGTGCTTCACATACAGATTCGTATGCCACTTTGTACGGGTTGGCCTGTTCCAGTTCAATACCCAAGCCACGGAAAATCGGGTGAAGTTCTTCGAATGTCAGCACGTAATCTACGCATTCGTCGCGCTGTGCTTCTTTTCTTTTGGCGATACACGGGCCGATGAAGACTACCTTCGCATTCGGGTATTTCTTTTTAGCAATGCGAGCCGCGTAATACATCGGAGAACCGGTGCTTGATACGTAAGGCTTCATGTCAGGAATATGCTTGTTTACCAGTTCGATGTACGACGGACAGCAAGAAGTAGTCATGAATTTCTGTCCTTCTTCCAGTTTTTCCAGCAGTTCGTGTGCTTCGTTGCTGGTAGTGTGCATGGCACCTTCAGCCACTTCAATCACATCGGCAAAGCCAATCTCCTTCAATGCTCCGTACACTTGTTCGATGGTAGCCTTGAACTGTCCCAATACGGACGGAGCCGGAATGGCAATCACCTGTTCTCCCTTGCGGATGGCTTCCAGCACGTCGAACACCTGAGAGATTTCGAAGATGGCTCCAAACGGACAGGCATTCAGACATTTTCCACAATAGATACACTTGCTTTCATCGATGTGTTCGATGTAGTGCTCGTCCTTGCTGATGGCTTTCACCGGACAAGCCTCCTCACAAGGCACCGGAATGTAGACGATGGCGTGATACGGACAGCTTTTGTGGCAGATACCACAGCTGATACACTTGTCGTGGTCAATCTGTGCCTGACCAGTCTTCTTGTTAAAGTGTACAGCTCCCTTCGGACAGTTCATGTAGCAGCTTCTAGCCACACAACCCCGGCAAAGGTTACTTACTTCGTAGTTCACCTGTACACAAGAAGAACATGCTTCGTCGATGACACAGAGAATATTTTCCTTGATTCTTTCCTTGCGTTCCAATGCTTTGCGGGCATATTCAGAAAGCGGAGTCAGCTCATCCGTTTCATCGGTCATATCCCAGCCCAACAGCGGGAGCAACTTATATTTTGTAACGGCACGTTCCTTATGGATACAGCATCGTCCTACCGGCTGTGAGCGGCGAGGACTGATTTCCAGAGGAATGCGGTCAATTTTTTCTACTAATTGATTTTCTTTCCATAAAGCAACCAGGTTTTCCAGCAATTTATGCCGGACAATCATTACGTTGTTTGTAAAAGCCATAATCGAAATAAAAAGGTTTGTTAGTTATTAGTTATCCTAAAATTATAGAGTCCGTGTGCGGTTTACTCTTCCGTTTGTCCCTCGGCAGCTCTCAGAATCAAGGTCGTAGCTCCCAAGGTAATAATAGCTCCGTCTTCAATGCGGATTTGGTCTTTCGGTCCTAAAATTTCATTCATCAGGAAAGTTCCTGTGATACTGTCGTTATCGCGCAGGGTATAAATGATTTTCCCTTGCTTATTCTTCTTGACATTGATGTAGCAATGCCGGCGGTCCAGACTCGGGTCATTGCTTTCGATAGGGATGTCGATGTCATTACCTTTGCATCGGCGGCCGATGAGGTTATCTCCCTCATGCAGCGGAAGTACCTGCTTGTAGGCAAATACGTTTTCCACGGCCAGTATGTTGCCGAAATCCTGCATGCCTTCTTTCTCGTCGATTACTTCCTCCTTGCGGTTGGCGGCATTCAGTTTCGATTTTCCGATACGGATGCTGAACTGCTTCTTGCAGTTGTCACAGATAAAAACGAGTGACTGTCCTTCTCCATACTTGGTTTCATCAAACTGGATGAAGTTGTCACATTTGGGGCATCTTACTCTTTTCATTCTGTTTAAAAGGGCGTATTTATTTTGAAGTGAATACCCAGGCACTCTTGAATTCTTCCTGATTACGCAGTGTCTGCACTTTCTGGTAAGCTTCACCAGAAGTGGCATAACTATCCAGTGCGATGCGGAAGCGTCCGTTTGATTCAAGTACCTGACAATTCTTGTATCCTTTCTGCTGGAATTTTTTCAGTTCACGTTGGGCATCGTCCGATGTCGGCAGGCTGGCTACGATGATGTAGGCCGTTTTCTTGCTTGCAGCAGGCTGTGCGGAAGCCGGCTTCGGCTTTTGTGTCACTTTTGCTTCAGCTTTGGTGGCAGCCGTTTTGGTTACGGCTGTTTTTGCTGCAGGCGCAGCTGCAATTTTTTCTGTCTTCACAACTACCGGTTTCAGCGTGTTTACGTTGTTGCGGACACGCTTTTCGCTCTTCTGTTTCTTTACAGCCTTTTGTGCAACTGCTGCTTTCGGAGTCGTTTGTATGCTGGTGGCTACCGACTGGCTGCGGATGGCATCAAACATACTGATTGAGCCCAGCGAAGCATAATTTGCATCGTCCATGTACGTGTTTTCCACCGGAACGGAGAGCACGAAGAACAGGCATACGGCTGCAGCTATGGCCACTACGTTGCGCGTGAAATGGCGCAAGGAGAAATGTCTTTTCGGTTTGCTTGCCACTTCCTGCATTTCCGGAACCAACGGCTTCGGAGAAGAAACAGGCAATGTCTGCAGCTGCGGAAGCGTGAAGCTTTCCAGCCCGTACAGACTTGGGGTGAAGAAAGATGCGGCTGCCGGCTCAAAGGCATAACCGCCGTTCATATTATAGTAGATTGTACCCACGTTGTGCAGAGTGACCTGACCCTGCTGGTACAATTGGTCTTTTATTTCAGCCACAGTCTTTTCAATCCGGCGGGTTGCATCGGGAAAGTCGGTGTTAAAAGCTTGCATGTACGACTGTACCAGCAGCCCATCGTTCATTATCAGTTGCGGATTGAAACCAATGGTGCGGAGGGGCGGCATGAATTCTCCTTTCTGGATGGAGTATGCAGCCTGCCGTTTGTGGGCAATGAATCCTCCCAAGCCGGGAACAATGACACAATCATTCTCCAGCAATAATACTTCTATATGTTTGGACAGTTCAATCATATTGCAAAAATAATACATTTTTCTCTTATGTGGAGTATCTTTCAACGGGTATTTTTTATACCGATAGGGGTTTAACCAACTCTTCTTTTTCTATCATGTAGTCTGATATATTCATGTGTCCTGTATCGAGACAATTGTAAATGCACGAAGCCCCCGGCACTGCCGAAGGCTCCTGTTTTTTTATTCTCTTATCTCACTTTAACCGCTGGTACAACCTCTTTCAGCAGCAGATTATTTGTCTATTCATGTTCCTTTATAGCATGGCTGCGCACTTACGCACCTGTTTGAGGCGTTCCATAAAAGAAGGGTTGGCAGCCGCCTGTTGCATGTTATATTTCAACTGTAATCGCATTAGCGAATCAGCCGGAATATCAAGGGCAGCTTCAAAAAGCATCGCCGTCTGCGTTGTTACAGGCCGACGACAATTGAGAATGTCATTCAATACCTTATAGGAGATGCCCATCTGCTCTGATAACTTACGCTGCGAAATCTTGCGGTATTCAATTTCTTCTTTCAGTACTTCACCCGGGTGAGTAGGATATGCCGGAGTGAGGTTGTTGGCAATCATCGTCGGATCTATTCCTTGTATCTCAATCATAAGCTGTCTGTTATTTATAATGGTTTGATAAATCTGTTATATTGCATATTGTAGCGATGGTTTCACCTTCTCTTGTCCGTTCCTCAAACTCAATGCGGTACTGGTCGTTAACCCTAACGGAAGAAAGGCCTGCCTTATCACCTTTCAACTTTTCATAATTCAACGAGTTGTATTTCAAAAGCCCTTGTACGTTCGGAGTTTCTATCATTATGTTGATAATACGTATGTATTTCCGTACTACTTGTGGCTGATACCGGTGTCTCTTGTCCGTCTGCCCCGTAATGTACATTTCCTTCAAATACTTTTCGTTGAATATTATTTCCATGCTACTCTGTATTGTTCTGAATACAAAGATAATAAATTATCCACAATAATCCACTATAAAAGTGGAAAGATTGTTTCCAAAAGCACGAAGCCCCCGGCAGTCACCCCGCCGGAGGCTATTCTCTTATCTCACTATTCAATAACCGCCGATACAATCCATTGGTGGATTCTCCGTGTGTTCCATCACGTCCTTCTTATCATGCCAATATTTATTTGATGGAATGTATTTCTTTCCATTCCATCAGCAATTCATCGGCAAGATATTCATCGCTAAGGCAATGCATATCCGCCACTCCATTACTTATAAGTTTATAAGTTTCAGAATCATAAAAGAAGGCAAGCGCATCTTCATATTTTATCTGTAACTTATCAGCAAACAAGCGGACAATACGCGCATATTTCATCTGCAAAACTATTTTATCAGCCAACATGTTCACCTCCTTCTGCTTTTATTTCTTCCGCTCCTATAAAATGCAAATGGTGTAAAAGCACGTCTTGATTTAATATACACAGCTGATGGTTGGGATGTTCGTATGCCAATCTGCCAAGCGCATCTTCTTTACTCATAGCTCCCGAGAAATACAAATCTATAGTATTAAATACTTTATCATTGGCTATACCTCCTTCCACAATGTCATACGTCATTTCATTAAGTCCCTTACGGCATTTACCCACGTAGTCCAACCACTCTTCATCATAATTTTTAAATACTTTCACAACATAACCTGACAACTTCTCATCCAGCAGATATTCATTGACAAAAGCACGCTTTTCACGTAATAAGAAACGCTGTGCATATTTTTCAGCCTGAATGCGTATAGATGTCAAATAAAAGCCCTTACCAAAATCCAGATGTTCACGTGAATGATATACATCGGGATTTTCTATCACCCTGTCCGAAGCATGATACAGTCTCATTCCAATACTCCTTTCTCTTTCATATAAGAAATCAAGTCATCTACAATATATTCTTTACTGAATGTATGCAGCACCTCATATCCCGGCAACAGGTATCCCGTAAGAATACCCGATGAGCGCAGCAAGCCATATACTTTACCTGCACTCATTTTCAGAGCATCAGCCAGACTACCGACACAAAACGTTGTAAAACACAGCTGTTCAAAATTCATAAAATTATAAATTGATATGTGAGGTATATGCAAATATAAAACTTATTAATTAGACATAACCCTGTCAGCATATATTTTTTCGTTTTCTTTGGTCTTTATGATATTCATTCTTAATCTTCTTTATATCCCTGAAGCACGAGGCCCCCGGCACTGCCGAAGACTATTCTTTTATCTCACTATTCAATAACCGCCGATACAACTTTTCTTTCGGGCTTATACTTTGGTTATTTTCCGTTAATGGTCTTGATCCAGACAATGGCGACCAGCTACTTACCATGTTTGACATAGAGGGTGGTAATGGCGTGATCATCGTTGATAACAGCGAATATTCGCCCGGTGAGTCTTTTGAATATGATTATAAGACAAATGGCAAACTCTCTTTTGATTTTGTCCCGACAACGGCAGGAGCTATGAGCCTGAAGATGTCCGTTGCCAGCGAAATGGTGACAAGGGCTGACAGCGTGAGGCTTGATGTTTCTACTCCTGATATGAATGTGGAGTTCCGGAATGTGCCTGATATGGTCAGCCTGTCCGATAATGTGGAGTTTAATCTTTTGCTTGCTACAGACCAGTATGGCGTAAAGGCTTCCGCACGGTTTGTAAAGGGTAAGGGGCAGGTTTATATTTCCGGATATGATGCTACACGTGACGAGGGTGTTGCGCTTGAACACAATAATCTGGTGGTGTTCATGCCTGAGAGTACAGGCGAGACATTGATTGAGTTTACCGTTTCAAGCCGGTACGGTTTGCCGGTGAGAAAACAGATTACCATACAAGTAAATCCGTAATTCTATGAAAAAGCTGTTTTTTATAAGCTGCCTGTTGTGTCTGACTGCTGTTTGCAGGGCACAGTATATCGGCAGCAACTATCTGAACATGAAAGTTGATTATGTGGTGGACGAAAGCCAGGTACAGGGTACGCTGGGCTATGGCAAAGTCTTTAAGACTTTCAGGGTAGGGGCTAACCTCAATTATCGTAACCTGAACCGTGAACAGGTTCAGGCGAACACCGTAACAGTCGGCCCGGAGTTCGCATACTGGCTCCTGAAGGGGCGCAAGTTCTCCTTACTGGGTGTGGCTTCCGGTACAATCGGCTATCAGCGGGCTAAGACGAAAAGCGAACTGGTTTATCTGGAGCGTAGCCGGGCATTTGTCTATGGCTATGAAGTGGGCATAAGACCTGAAGTCTTGCTGAGCCATAAGGTTGCTCTTTTTGCCGAATACCGGTTTGAGATGTTGTTTAATTCAATCCTTCGCAACAATAACCACATCGGTTTGGGTTGCGTGGTTTATTTATAAACTTAAATATTTATGCTTATGAAGAAGTTATTTTATCGGTTGGCTGTTTGCCTGTGCGTGATTGGTGGTCTTGTGGGTTGTAGCAAAGATGATGAACCCGGTGGCGGTGAGGGGGCTATGTATCAGGTTACCGTTCAGCAGTCAGGCGATTACCGGAGCTATATAAAGTCTGTGGTGGTGGCTGCTAACGGCACAACGGTTGTGAATGAGAATACAGGTGATAAGTTCAAGGGTACGGCGATTCTTGATGATGACGCATTGGCTGTACCATCCGTTACGCTTTCCACTGAAGGCAGTGCGATTGAGTTTGCCGTTTCCGGTGGTGTCGTCGATGGTGACGATGCGGTTGTGAACGAGCCGATGCAGTGGGTGGTTGTTGTCCGTAAGAACGGCAAGGAGATAGACCGTAAGACGCTGACTTTTGAAGACGGCAAGCAGATTTCGGCAGATGATTTGAACCTGTACTATAAATAAAGATATGTGTATCGTAAAAGTCCTCTGGAGTACATTGCTTCAGGGGATTTTTTCTTTTTGGGCGTTTCCTTTCAGGTCGGGCTTTCCGTTGCAAGTCCTCGCTGGGCTGTGGGCTTTACCCTGCAATCCCTAACGCTATATGTGCAAATGCACGAAGCCCCCGGCACTGCCGAGGGCTTCTTTTTTCACTTTTCAATAACCGCAGATACAACTGTTATACTTCGGTTATTTTCCGTTTCGGGCGGAATTTTTCCCGCCCGACAGTTTACTGTTTCTTCAATGTAGGCAATTCTCCAGTGAGTTCGTACTGCCAGCCTTTACCGCTCAGAGCGGCGTTCATCTGTGTAACGGCATTCTGCCAGTCGCCGTCCACCTTGATGGTGCCGTTGGTGCCGCTATTCATTTTGCCAATACCATTAGCAGGGTTGCTGCTCCAGTAGCAGGCGGTGGTTTGGCCACTATTGTTGTTCATACCCACAATGCCGCCGACATTGCCTTGTCCGCTGACAGTTCCCGTGGCATGGTAGCAGGCGGTTACGGTACCTTGGGCATTAACTCCCACCACACCGCCGGCATAGCCGGTAGTCGATGTGACGGTCACGTTGCCCGTGGAGTAGCTGGCCATGAGGGAGCTATTGTTTCCTAGGTTGCCCACCACGCCGCCGACGGTGGAGTAGCCTTCGACTGCGGCGGAGGAGTAGCAGCCCACGATGGTTACCCCGAGATAGCTGCCTCCGGCTATTCCGCCGACATTGACACTACCCGTCACAGTCCCTTCCGCCGAGCAGCCGGAGATGGTGCCATAATTCGTTCCCACGATGCCGCCGGTATCGGTGAACCCTCTACCTGTCACCGTGCCATTGACCGAGCAATTCTCTACAGTGCCGTCGTTCTGTCCCGCAATGCCGCCGACGGACGTGCCAGCTGTTACGTTCACTTCTGTCAGTATCACGTTCTGCACCTTGCCGCCGGAGCCGAGGTAGCCAATCAGCCCTACATAGTTTGTCCCTTCTTGGTTGACGGTCAGCCCCGTGATGGTCTTATCTTTACCGTTGAAGGTGCCGGTGTATGGTTGGCTTTCAGTGCCTATCGGCGTCCACTCTCCCGTCAGGGTGAGGTCTGTGTCAAGGGTGATGTTGATGTCGGTCTTGCCCTCTTCGTTCACCAGCTTGGCTACATTTTTCAGCCCATCGGCGGAGGTGACGGTGTAGCTGCCGTCGCCCTCTATGGTGTATCCCGGGTCTTTTGCCGCGGCGAGGGAGACGGTGTAGGTATATTCCTCGCCCGCTTTCCATTCGGCATCGTTCTTCATCTTATAGACGAAGACCTTGCCATTGGTGAATTTGCAGGTGATGAAGGCTGTGCCCGTTGCCACACTTTGCGGGGCTACGAGCGCAGTGTAGGTGTCACCGCCCTTGTCATACGGGGCGATTACAGCCGGGTTTCCATTCTCGGTGGAGAGGCCTGTCAGCCGCACGAACATCCGCTCCTCAGTGTAGTCCGTCAGGATGACGGTGACCCGCGCCGTGCGGTGGGTGAAGCGGAGTGTGGGGTTGCCGTAGCTCACCGTCTGTTCCTCGGCCACGATGAGGTCGCTGCCCTCGAAGTCCTTCCGGGCACTTTGGTCGGCAGCTACCTTCACGGCAGGCGGGGTTGTCTCGCCAGCGGTGTAGGGCCACCACGCCGTGACGGTGATGTTATTGTGGTTGGTCCAGTAGTGCGGGTCGGTGGAGGTCAGCGTGGCGCTGGTGTTGTCGGAGGTGGAGGGCGTCACATTGTATGCCTTCACCGTGCCGTCCATCCTGACTGCCACGCTCTGCACGCCCTCCCAGTCGCCGTTCACCGGGGCACGGGTACCGGCGGTGGCTGTTGCGTCGGGGTTCAGCCCCGTGGCGGTGAAGACGATGGGTGTGCCTTCCGCCCCTTCCGGCAGGAAGCCCGCTTCGTCCTGCGTGCAGGCGGCAATGCCGAGCAGCAGGGCGAGGGCTGCGGATATATGGATGGTTGTTCGTTTCATGATGCGTGTTGTTTAGAGATTATTCTTCCTTCTTAAGTGTGGGCAGTTCTCCGGTGAGTTCGTAACGCCACTCTGAACCGGCACTCTGCAAGGCGCTGTTCATGGCATCAACGGCATCTGCCCAGGTAACATCTGTGCCGTCCACTTTTGTGGCTTGACCGCTGCCATTGTCGTATCCGATACCGGGATCAGGACTGTCGTTCCAGTAGCAGGCGGTCACACTACCGACGCCGCCGTTGTATCCCGCCACGCTACCGACCCAGTTGCCAGTTGCCGTGACATTTCCATTGACATGGTAACAGGCGGTCACGGTGCCGTAATAGTTCCATCCTACCACGCCGCCGACATAGTTGATATTTCCCGTGACATCTCCCGTGGCATGGTAGCAGGCGCTCACAGTGCCGACGTTTTCTCCCACCACACCGCCGGTATATTGGTTACTGGAAATGTTACCCGAGACAGTGCAGCCGGTTACGGTGCCTTTGTTCCATCCCACCACACCACCGATACAGCTTTTAGTTCCCGTGATATTTCCAGAGGCGGTGCAGCCGC
>OLIT01000531.1_pt1 | contig 38601 bp, 23 predicted proteins | sample 1601341 | NCBI WGS metagenome assembly OLIT01 (sample SAMEA2452121, study PRJEB22498) | human gut metagenome | biome: human feces; feature: human gut; material: feces | place: Australia | collected 2012
TCGTTGCTTACGGTACTGCAAAGAAATCAGCCTTCACCGGTTCTGCAGCCGTTGTAAAGTCGGAGGATATTGTAAAGACCTCTAGTTCGAATGCTGTAACTGCACTTACTGGTAAAGTCGCAGGTGTTCAAATCAACTCTGCTACAGGTGCTCCTGGTCAGGAAAGTCTTAGCATTAAAATTCGTGGTATCAGCTCTATCAATGCAGGTACATCACCACTTATTGTCGTTGATGGTTCTCCTTATGATGGTGATATCCAAAATATAAACCCTAACGATATTGCCTCAATGACAGTATTGAAGGATGCTGCTTCTGCAGCCCTTTATGGCGCGCGTGGAGCTAATGGCGTTGTGATAATCACGACAAAGACTGGACGTGAAGGTACTTCATCAATTACCGTTGATGCTAAATGGGGTGCCAACTCTAAAGGCACTCCATATTATAAAACTGTAAATAGTCCTGCGGCATATTATGAAACATATTATAAATCACTCTATAATTATTATAAAGATTGGTATCCTAATCCAAATTGGCAAGAAGGAATGCCTGTTGAAAATAAATACATAAAACACACAGACAGGGAATCTTATATATGGGCAAACAATAACCTTTGCGCCAATAATTCTTATGGATTGGGTTATAATGTTTATGCAGTTCCAGAAGGACAATATTTAATAGGAACAAATGGAAGAATTAATCCTAACGCTACATTAGGAAACATTGTTAATTATAACGGCAATTCTTATATGCTTCTTCCTGATGACTGGCGTGATGCTACATTCCAGAATGGGCTACGTCAGGAATATAACATTACGGCTACAGGTAGCAATGAAAAAGGTTCTTTCTATGGTTCAGCAGGATACTTAAAGAACGAGGGTATCACCATCGGTTCTGATTATGAACGTTTTACCGGACGCCTGAAAGCAGACTATCAAATAAGAGATTGGCTTAAAGTCGGTGCTAACTTCAGCTATGCACATTACGTTTCAAATTATCTTGGAGACGATGGCAGCAGCAGTTCTAGTGGAAATATTTTCGCAGTAAATTCTATTGCGCCTATTTATCCTCTTTATATCCGTGATGCTAAGGGAAACATCTTACAAGATGCTCAGACTGGACTTCCGTCTTATGATTGGGGTGACGGAAAAGTCAACGGTCAACAGCGTTCCGTATTTGCAGGAACAAACCCGATTTGTTCAAATCAGCTTGACAAAAGTTATGTAGAGGGAAATAACCTCAACGCAACCGGTTTTGCAGAGATACGCTTTTTGAGAGACTTTAAATTTACGACAACAAATAGTGTTATGCTTAATGAAAGTCGTGGAACAAGCACACAGCAACCATATTTTGGACAATTTGCATCACAAAATGGTATGGTAAGCAAATCACACGGACGTGACTGGTCGTATAACTATCAGCAAATATTGAATTGGCATCGTCTGTTTGGCAAGCACGATATAGAGATTATGCTTGGTCATGAATATTATCGTACAAGGTCTTACATACTGTCTGCGTCAAAAAGTAATATGTATTCATTCCTCAACGATGAATTGGCTGGAGCTGTAACTGACGGAAGCATGGATTCGTATACTACAGATTATAATACAGAAGGTTTCTTCGGCCGTGCACAGTACAACTACGACAACAAGTACTTCGGTTCAGTTTCTTATCGTCGTGATGCTTCTTCACGCTTCCACCCGGATCACCGTTGGGGTAACTTCTGGTCATTTGGTGGTGCATGGATCATCAGCAAGGAAAAATGGTTCAACGCTCCTTGGGTTGACGAGTTGAAGTTCAAGGCTTCTTATGGTGAGCAAGGTAATGACAACATTGGCAATTACCTTTATTCAAATACATACACTATAGCACCATCAGACGGGGTCGCATCTTTGATACCAAGTACCACTATGGGCAATAAAGAGATAACTTGGGAAACAGGTGGCAACTTTAACACAGGTTTTGAGTTCTCTTTGTTCCGTGGTCGTCTTTCCGGTAGTATAGAATATTTTTATCGTAAGACTACTGATATGCTTTCTTGGTTCTCTCTTCCAGGTTCCTACGGATATACTGGATATTATGACAACATTGGAGATATGACTAACCAGGGAGTTGAAATTGGACTCGACGGAACAATTTTCAGAACTAAGGACTTTGAGTGGGGTGCAAACATAAACTTTACGGCTTATAAAAACAAAATAATAAGAATTGCTGACGAAAACAAGACGACAACTACTTCTGAAGGCGTTGAAGGTTATACTAGCGGTAGCTATTTCTATGGTGAAGGAGAGCCTCTTTATACTTTCTACATGGCTAAATATGCCGGCGTTGATCCAGAGACAGGTAAAGCTCTTTATTGGAAAGACGTCCTTAAAGATGTTGTTGATGAAAATGGAAATCCTGTCTTAGACGAAAGCGGAAACAAAAAAACCTATGTAGCAGGAAAAGAAACGACGGACTCTTCTTCTGATGCCACACAATATCTATGTGGAACAGCATTGCCATGGGCCTATGGCGGTTTCGGTACACGCTTTTCATATAAAGGTTTCGATTTGTCTTTAGATTTCACATATCAGCTTGGTGGACAGATATATGATTCTGATTATGCAAGTATGATGAGCATGGCAACTGGAGGTTCAGCCATTCACGCTGATTTATTGAATGCGTGGACACCTGAAAACAAAAATTCAAACATTCCACATATCGTTTATGCCGATCAGGATGTTAACTATACTTCAGATCGCTTTCTTACAGATGCCTCTTATTTAAGCCTTCAAAACCTCAATTTCGGATACACTCTGCCAAGTAAGTTAACAGCAAAAGTAGGAATAAGCAAATTGAGATTGTATCTTACGGCAACAAATCTTTGGGTTTGGTCAAAACGTCAAGGACTTGATCCACGCCAAAGTATAACTGGTGGAGCTTCAACTGCCTACTATTCTGCTATGCGCACCGTATCAGGCGGTATAACAGTAACTTTCTAAAAACGAATACAAATAGAAGAAATATGAAAAAAATATTTATATACGGACTAAGCATACTTATGGCTGTAACATCGTCATATACGCTTACAAGCTGTATTGACGAGACACTTCCAACAAGCGGTGTAACCGATGAGCAAGTACCACCTACAGAAGAAAGCACAGAGGCACTTGTTATGGGTCTGAACAATCAATTTTCCAAAATATGGACATCAAGTTATCATTGGTCAATAGGCTATGCAGGTTTGATGATAATACGTGACATTCAATCTGGCGAATTGGCATTCAGTCCCAATGGATACCAATACAATCAATGGCTCAACTGGTACTATGATATGTATTGGGGACGTGAATATCTTACCGCACAATTTATGTGGCAATACCAAACAGGTTTTGTTCTAGCAGCTAATAATGCCATTGCTGCGGTCGATACGATAAATGGAACAGACTCTGAAAAAGGCCTTGCTGGAGCCGCATTTGCATATCGTGCTTTAATTTACCTTGATATGGCTCGTGAATATGAATTCCTTGAAAATGACAAAACGAAGCCAATAAGTCCAGAAGGAAATGATATTTCTGGCTTGACAGTACCTATTGTAACTGAAAAGACTACTGAGCAACAAGCACGCAACAACCCGCGTGCTAAGAAAATAGACATGTTCAATTTTATTCTTAGTGACTTACAGGCTGCTGAAAAGTTCGTGCCTCTACTGAAGATATCAAGCACATCCATACCTAAGATAGATTGTGTTTATGGTCTTTATGCACGTCTATATATGTGGATGGAAAACTATCCAATGGCTGAAAAATATGCACGAATGGCAATAAATGCCTCTACATCACAGCCCATGACAAAGGATGAAGCACTCAACATAACCACAGGATTCAATGATGCAACAAAATGGATGTGGGGCGCAACATATTCACGCGGCAATGTCAGCAACCTTATGAATTGGGCTGCATTCATGACATCAGAAAATACTTATGGATATAGTGGACCTCTGTCTATGGGAGGCGCAGGTGTCCTGCCACAAATACCTTCAGCATTATATAGCAAAATGAGCAATACAGATTGGCGCAAACTAATGTTTAAAGCACCTGAAGGTTCTTCGCTTTATGGAAAGAATACATATTGTGACGCTGAAATTGGTGAAGTTCTTGAAGACTATACTGCAACTAAATTCCGTCCTGCAGGTGGTAACGTCAATGACTATACAGCAGGAAATGTTACGGCATTCCCTATAATGCGAATTGAAGAAATGTATTTCATCGAAGCGGAAGCAGCAGCTCATCAAGATGCGGAGCGTGGAAAGAAGTTACTAGAAACATTCATGTTGTCACGTGACACAAAGTATTCATTTAAAGGGACCGATAAAGATCAGATTATTGAAGAAATCGTTTTCCAGAAGCAAATTGAACTTTGGGGTGAAGGCCAGTCCTTCTTTGATATTAAGCGTTTGGGCTATCCTGTAGATAAAACGACATCTAGTAATATAGAATCAAGAGCACAATTCAAGACTACTTCACGTCCAGCATGGATGAATTGGGCAATAGTTCGTTCAGAAGAGACTAATAATGCCGGAGTAAGATATTACAACAACCCTGATCCAGCAAATAACTATGCAAAATAAAATAGAAATAATTTAAATAAATGATATTATGAATAAGATATTCAGTTATTGCACAATATTCATTTTCATGGCTCTTGCACTCATAATGGGGGCATGTACCGAAGAGTATGAATATTCTGCTGCAACAGCCGAGGGTGAGCAGGTTTATTTTAAAACAACTCTTGCCTCAAATTACGATCTGGATCCTGCAAAGAATAGCTTTGCGGTACAGATAAACCGTATTCAGAGCAAAGGTGAACTTACTGTCAAAATAAACGCTGTAACTAAAGAAGGCACCATATACACGGTCCCAGAAACAGTGACCTTTGCAGATGGTGCAACAACAGCAGACATAAATATTTCATACAGTCCTGAAACCCTTCTATCAGATAAATGCGGATACGGATATTATGAAGACATTACACTTAGTGTAGGAGATGAAAGCTATACGACTCCATACGGAGATTCGTCATGCACAATATCAGCAGGTCTTACAGAATGGATTGATACCGGTGAAGAAGCAACGTATCGTGATGGTCTTATATCTTCTGTTTTCGGTATAGAGCCATTGACATATAAAGTTCCATTACAGAAAAGTGCTCTGAAAGAAGGCCGTTACCGTCTTAAAAATCCTTATGGAGAAGATACGGAAATTTATAAAATGTATAATGGAGGTGGTATAACATTTAACAATGATAACGGCATAATCTTCGATATTTCTGATCCGGCTCATGCCTATGTAGATGGAACAATACTTCCTGGAAAATATGGCTCAGACAACATTCTTCTTTACAGCTACGTAACTGCACTAACTGTACTTAATGGATATGATGTGGAAACGTTAAAACAGGTTGCTTCTGAATATTTTGGAACATATCAAGATGGTATAATAACAATGCCAGCGGAAAGTTTCTTAATGGAATTAGGAACTTCACAGATAACAAGTCCTCAATATTACTCAAATTCTGATGGCATGTTTGCAATAGCAATGCCTGGTTATGAGATAACAGACTATACATCTTCATTCACTTATACAGGACGATTTACTGATACAAAAGATAACAGCTATGTGCAAGGTACAATAACACTTGGCAAAGATGTTGCTTCTGCGAGGTGGATTATCGCAACAGAAGGTGATGATATAAATGAAATAATATCAGCCATTAATGAAGGTACTATTGAATCAAATTATATTACATCAGGAGAAGATATCCAAGCTCAGCTTACTGAAAGTGGTAATTATGTGATGATAATTGTAACATATGATAAGGAAGGCAATATGAAGGGCAGTTCAACAACAACATTCGAGTTCTCACTCGACAATAATGCAAGCAACTGGCAGCCAATCTACACAGGAACATTCACTCACAATGTTGAGCCGGCATTTATTATTGATGAAAATGAGAATTATGTAGGCAATCCTATCATTGACTATATTACGAAACAATACTCAACAACAATGTATCAAGACCAGAATAATCCTTCTCAATACAAGATTGAGCCGTGGATTGCTGACGGTCAGAGTCTGACATTCGAGATGGATGCACAGGGCAAGATTACGTTCAAGGATGTCAACACAGGTTTCTCTCAACAGCAGTACGGTACATTGTATGCAGGCGACGCAGCAGTATTGTTCAATGAGCCTAACGCAGCGTCAAGTTACTACGATGCTAAAAACAAAACATACCACTTTGGTACTGTTTACTATGTTTACATTAACGGTGAATATGGATATTTTGGCGGTGCATACGAAACATTTACAGTTGGTCAGGCACAGGGTGTACGTCCGTTCAAAGGACACAAGATGCTCAGCCCGAAAATGTTCAAGACTTATTCTAAGCTCAACATCAAGAAGAGCGTGCGCAAGACTGCCGTACAGAAGCCAACTCTTAAGAGAGCAAAATTTGTGAAGAAATAAAATTCAGCAATAGGTATTTTCACAATAAATATAAAAAAGACTGCCCCAAGTTTATCCTGGGACAGTCTTTTTACATAATCCACAAAGCAATCAGTGGCATCAGCACTGCTTACTGAATTTGCCATAGGATAAATATTTTATTACAAAACTTCTGACAGTTAACGCTCTCAGAATCGGCATGCCACTCATGAAACGGCGGTTTGGCCAAAATAACAACAAAAACGTTGTTTTGCATAAACCACTGACAATCAGCGCTTTATGCAAATTATTCAGCAAGAACAAATTGTTTATAATTCAGAAGTGGGCCACTTAGCGGTGCAAAATGGCATAGTTAGCTCTGCAAAGTGGCCTCTTTTACGGCGCTAAAGCAGTGCTTTAGCTCATAATAACCAATGATTTTTGAGCAAAGAAGGAGAGTTTATGTAAACGTATGTTAAATACAATAATGTTTCAGCGCAATTCCATTAACATTCGTTATATTTGAGTTTTCTAGATTGCAAATTTATTTTGTCCTGACATTTTACCGTCAGGGCATCAATTAATATCATCAATTTTATCCTGAAAAAGAAAAGTTATCCTTGCTACCGGTACATACACTTTATGTAATGCCGCCGCACCAAACCAACTGCCGGTAATAAAAGAATGTCTGCCATAAAAAATTATCTTACCGACTTAAGCATCCTGTCGATACATTTTCGTTTCTGCCCCATGTCGGGGTGCACATACAGGTTGAGGGTGGTGCTTACGCTCGAGTGGCCAAGTATCGAACTAACCGTCTTATAGTCGCAGTTGCTCTCGATACAGCGCGTGGCAAAGGTGTGGCGCAAGCCGTGAAATTTCATGTCGGGCATGCCGAGCTTATCCATAAAGCGCTTGTAATAGTGGCGATACATGCGCGGCTCAAGCGGCTTGTCGCTGTTGGTAAGCACGAAATCCGTGGCAGAAACGAGTCCGTAGATTGGGCGCAGCACACGCAGCAGGTTGCTGCCAATGGGTATGTCACGCATCGAACTTGCCGACTTTGGCGTACCTATAATCAGCTTTGTGTGCTTTTTTCCGCCGCCCATGACGTACACCCGCTCTATAGTACGCCTCACTCTTATGAATTTTTCAGGCAGCGATATGTCGCCCCATTTCAGGGCACATATCTCACCTATGCGCATCCCTGTGCAAAGGCATATGTAAAGCCCGAGATTACGAAACGAGAAGTGTGTCTCCAAAAAAGACATAAGCCTGCGCTGCTGACTGAGAGTGAGCACCTGAAACTCTGCCTTATGTCCGTCGGCAGGAAACTTTATGTTCCAGTCGGCAGGCTCAATCCATCCATTGCGCGCCCCGTAAGCATTTATCATCTTCAACACCAGCAAAATGTCCCTTACGGTGCGCTGGCTCAGACCGCTGTCAAGTTTTTCGACAACAAACGTCTGAACATCGCTCTCGGTTACAGAAGTTTTGTCGCCCAGCACAGGCAGAATGTGCTTTTCAGCATTCGTTACATAAGTTGCGATTGTAGACTCTTTGACCAAACGAGACTTCATATCGCGCCATAAGCCATAAATCTCACTAATAGTCTTTCTCTCCATAATTATTGGTTTATAAATTTAAGCCAATAAAGTTAACAAATTATACGGAAAAGACGGCAATAAAAACACGCAAAAGAATGCTTAGACAACAAATAGCCACAATGACGCAACAGCTTTACGACAAGAGCATAAAAATCAAGTCATTATGGATAACCAACATACACTTGCATAGGCGCACAGGTAGCCTTACAATGGCATAAAATAGAATTTTGGCAATTTCTTAACCGCAAGTTAATAAAGTAGGCTCACATCGTAAAATATTCAGCTGCGTCCGGCTATGATTTCTGTCATGGCTCTGACTTTGCCATCGAGATAATTCACAAAGCCGTCGTCGCCAAGCACCTCTATGTCGTCAAAAAGTCCCAACACAAACCGTCCTATGCCGGCATAGCTGCACACGGGCATGTCGAGCCGCTGCCGGCCGTCTTTATCAGCCGTTATGTAAGCCTCGGCGGCAGGATATTCCTCCTTAAGAACATTGTATGACAACTGCCCCAGGAGCATGCTCACAGGCATCTGCTCTTCGCCGCTGAACATGAATATGTCGGTGTACATTTCGCGGTGACGGTCTTCAAAAGCCCACTCTGAGTCGAGCAGCTCTGCCTCCTGCATGCGGCTCACCTTGAAGGTCTTGTTGAGCTTCGACGACGGTTCGTAGCAGCGTACCTCGTTGTTGTTGTTCATCAGTCTGAACGGCTCAACAAGCCTGTCTTTTGTCGTGCGGCTGTGAGGCGACGCATAGCCGTGTATCACCACCTGGCGCTTGAGCTTTATGGCGTCGTACAGCACACCTATATTATACACCTTCTGCTCGCGCAGCTCGTCGTTGTTGATTATGTCGAAATCATAAAACCTCTCAAGCTTCTTCGTCAGGTTGTCGGCAAGCACGTCGCCCTGCCCTGCCTTCTCGAGCAGCCGCCTTATCAGCACGGCCTCTTCCTCGGTGATTGATATGCGCTCAATCACCTTGTTGAAGAAAGGCGAGTTGCGGTCTATGCAGTAGCAGTTACCATGCTTGTAGACCTTGAATCCGCTGTCGCGGAAGAACTCGAGATAATAGTAAAGGTTGCGGCGCGATATGCCCACCTTCTCGCAGAGCCGCTCAACGGTGTAGGTGCGGTTCTCGGTGAGCAGCTGCAGCAGATACAGCTCGCGCTCAAGTTTGTCATGTCGCATGGTTGTATGTCTTTCGGTTTGATATGGCGGCCCCAGAGCCAACAGTATTATCAGTAATGCCCGCGCATAACAAACAACAACGCCTTCGCGCAGGCATAGGCACAAGGCGCAGGCGTCAGAGCAGCCTGAACGTCTTGCGGTGATATGGCGTTATGCCGTACTCGGCTATTGCCTGGCGGTGCTTCTTGGTGGGATAGCCCTTGTTCGACTTCCAGTCATATTGCGGATATTCTTCCGCCAGACGGTCCATATAGTCGTCACGATAAGTCTTGGCGAGAATGCTTGCCGCTGCTATCGACATAAACTTTCCGTCGCCCTTCACCACCGTTGTGTAAGGTATAAAGTGGTAAGGCTTAAAGCGGTTGCCGTCAACGATTATGGCCTCGGGGCGCACCTTCAGCTGGTCTAATGCCCTGTGCATGGCCAGTATGCTTGCGTTGAGAATGTTTATCTCGTCAATCTCCTCGGGCGTAACCACGCCCACAGCCCATGCCACAGCGTCGCGCTCAATGATCTTGCGCAGCTCATAACGGCGGTGGGCCGTAAGCTGTTTAGAGTCGTTAAGGTCGTCGTTCACATAGTCTTCGGGCAGTATCACTGCCGCAGCATAAACGCTTCCGGCAAGACATCCGCGCCCGGCCTCGTCGCATCCGGCCTCAATGAGTCCTTTGTTTAACGAACTTTTCAGCATCTTTGTTCTTCCTTTTTTATTGTCAGCCATACCCTTGCATCGCCCTGCCCTTCAGCAGACTGCACGCGAACGGGCATGGATTTTACACTTATTTAACAGATAACGCTTCAAGTTTGAACTTATTGTGCACAAACATACATTTATTTTGCATTCGGAAAGCAACGCCAAAATGCGGCTGCCAACCATGAATTACATAGTTACAACGAAACAATAAGAACCTAAAACATAACGATTATGGAAAAGCAAATAGCACTCGGACAGACAGATCAGACTTACGGACGACTGGCAGCGATAATCAAGAAGGCTGCCCACATAGCCGGCGCACCGCTCAGACTGCTCGGCAGATATTATTCACTTGTGCTTGAACGCGATGTTGACATGCGACAGACCAAGGCCATAACCGAAGCCCAGCTCGCGTTTTTTGCCACCGTAATGCCTGCCGATATGCACATCCTGCTGCATGTGGCAGCCTGCGCATGGTTAATATTCGCGCTGAAGAAATGCCGCTCGGTGATGAAAGAATAAACGTAATAATGCCTCAACTACCGACATATTATACATATCATTGTCTGGACATGCTTTACAAAAACACTCAAAGTTATTCATCATACCATAATAACGAACGGTGTAAATAATAATCATGAAGGATTATATTTTAGCATTATACACGTTTTACAATAATAAAAAAATCCGGACAACATGCAACATTACCATTTCCAGAATGGCTAAAGTTATGCATATTGTCCGGATGTTATAAGACTATTATGTCAGAACATCTTGCTGACACGCTTTATTCCTTCAACAAGAGCGTCAATCTCTTCTGTTGTGTTATACATTGCAAACGAAGCTCTCACGGTGCCCTGTATGCCAAGACGTATCATAAGGGGCTGGGCGCAATGATGACCGGTGCGGACAGCAATGCCGAGGCGGTCGAGCAGCGTGCCCATGTCAAGATGATGAATGTCGCCAACAAGGAACGAAATAACGGCATCTTTATGATCGGCAGTGCCGAAGATTCTCATGCCGTCAATCTCCTGCATCTTCTGCATGGCGTATTTGGTGAGTTCCTGTTCATGGCGCGATATGTTGTCGATGCCTATCGAATTGATGTAGTCGATGGCTGTGGCAAGGCCGTGAGTGGCAACATAGTCGGGCGTGCCGGCCTCAAACTTAAACGGGAGATGCTCAAACACGGTCTTCTCAAAGCTTACGCTCTCTATCATCTCGCCTCCGCCCTGATACGGCGGCATGCGGTCGAGCCAGTCTTCCTTTCCGTATAGCACGCCTACGCCTGTAGGACCATACATCTTATGTCCGCTGAAGGCAAAGAAGTCGCAGTCTATGTCCTGCACGTCAACGGCAAAGTGAGGAGTGCTCTGTGCACCGTCGACCATGACGGGAACGCCGTGCTCGTGGGCTATGCGCACAATCTCCTTAACAGGGTTTACCGTTCCTAGGACATTGCTTACATGCGTAACGCTGACTATCTTAGTGCGCTCAGTAAACAGCTTTTCGTATTCGTCGAGCAGCAGTTCGCCTTTGTCGTTCATGGGTATCACTTTCAGCGATATGCCCTTACGTGCTGCCTGAAGCTGCCAGGGCACAATGTTAGAGTGGTGTTCCATGACGGACACGATGACTTCGTCGCCCTCGCTCATAAACTCGTCACAGAACGACGAAACCACAAGGTTAAGACTCTCTGTGGTTCCGCGCGTAAAGACTATTTCGTTAACCGAACCGGCATTGATAAACTTACGCACCTTTTCGCGTGCCTGTTCGTGCAGGTCGGTTGCCTGCTGCGAAAGGTAATGCACGCCGCGGTGCACATTTGCATTGACATTGAGATACTCTTCGCGCATGGCATCAAGCACACACAGCGGCTTCTGTGTAGTAGCCGCATTGTCGAGATATACCAGCGGACGGTCGTAAACCTTACGGCTGAGTATCGGAAAGTCCTTTCTTATTTTGGTTACGTCGAACATTTTTTAGGAGTTAAAGTAGTTAAAGAAGTTAGAGTAGTTAAAGTCAATAGCCTAAATAATTTTATACTAAAGTAACGTGGCCAAAGACAAACAAAAATATTCATTAATTTACAGAAGTCAGAGCAGTTGAAGTATACAAGCCTTAAAGTTCTTTATTGCAAGCATTGAAAATATGCAAGCATCCGAGCTTATTTTCAGAATTAGAGCAGCCAAAGCCAAATTCCAGTCAACATTGTTACATAAAGAATGATGACATCAACAAAGGTAATGACTTTAACTACTCTAACTCCTTTAACTACTTCTAACTACCGAATTTTACCTGCACAGCTTACATCCCTCGCACTTATTCAGTTCTCCGCGGAAACGTTTCTCTACAAGATAATGCAGGCGGTCGCGGAGAGGCTCGAGCTTTATGCGGTCGATAACCTCATTGACGAAGGCAAACTCCAGGAGAAGCTTGGCCTCCTTCAGACTGATACCGCGCTGACGCATGTAGAACAGAGCCGCGTCGTTGAGCTGACCTACGGTGCTGCCGTGGGCACACTTCACGTCGTCAGCATAAATCTCCAGCATAGGCTGGGTGTACATACGCGCCTCCTTTGTTGCACATAGGTTCTGGTTTGTCTCCTGCGAAATGGTCTTCTGAGCGCCGTGACGCACAAGCACACGACCTGCGAAGGCTCCCGTTGCGCTGTCGTCGAGCACATATTTATAAAGCTCGTTGCTCGTGCAGTGAGCCACGCTGTGGTCTATCAGCGTATTGTTGTCAACGTGCTGTTTCTTGTCGGCTATAACGCATCCGCTGAGATTACACTCGGCACCCTCACCTGCAAACACAAGGTCGGTGCGGTTGCGTGTTATTCCGTTGTGCAGTGTTATTATGTTATGGTTAACCCTGCTGCTGCGCTGCTGCTCAATAAACAGGTTGCTCACACGCACATTCTTTGCGTGAGTCTCCTCAAGACAGTAAAGGTCAAGTCCGGCATTGTCGCCGACATAAGCCTCAATAACTTGGGTTGTAAGAAAATTGCGGTCGTCGGCAGCATGGTCGCAGAAGAGCAACTTGATTTCAGCCCCCTCCTCTACTATTATCAGCACACGACGGTTAACCATCAGGTCGACGTCAGAGCGCAGGATGTTGATTACCTGCACGGCCTTGCTTACCACAACGCCCTTGGGTACATAAACCAGCAGTCCGTCCTGTGCCAGCATTGTGTTGAGAGCCGTTATGCCGTCTTCAGAAGTCTTTGCCAGCTTGGCATAATATTTCTCTATCAGTTCAGGCCTTTCGGCAGCCACCTTGCCCAGCGAGTCGACAATCACTCCGTCTGGAAGCGGCTGGCCCTTAGGCGTAGACTTGCCATAGAAGCCGTCGTTCACTATGAAATAGAGCGATGTACTGAGGTTGGGCACGTCGCATCTGAAAGCCTCATACGGATCAACCGGAATGTTCAGACGGTTGATGTTAAGTCCGTAGTTAGGTTCAAATAGCGACGGAATGTCGGTGTATTTATATCTCTCGACCTTCTTTGTCGGGAATCCCATCCGCTTGAAGTCGTCGAACGCAGCATCGCGCACGGCGTTGAGCGGCGCTGAGCTGTGCGCGCATATCATGTCGCGGCACTGGTTGTAAAGGTCTATATATTGTTTTTCGCTATCCATCCGTATATTAATTATAAATTACGAATTAAGAATTGTGAATTATGAAACGAAGTTCAGCGCAATCCAATTATGAATTATGAATTATGAATTGTGAATTGTGAATTGTGAATTATAAATTAAATTCAGTCCACCTCTTCTTTAATCCAGTCGTATCCGCGTGTCTCGATTTCCTTCGACAGCTCCGGACCGGCGGTCTTTACGATGCGTCCCTTGTAGAGCACGTGAACAATGTCGGGCTTGATGATGTCGAGCAAACGCTCATAGTGAGTGATTACGATGCAGCTCGACTCCGGAGTGCGCAACTTGTTGACGCCTTCGGCAACAATGCGCAGCGCGTCAACGTCGAGGCCTGAGTCTGTCTCATCCAGAATGCTGAGCTTAGGCTCGAGCATTGCCATCTGGAAAATCTCGTTACGCTTCTTCTCGCCGCCGCTGAAGCCTTCGTTCACAGAGCGGTTAGACAGCTTGCTGTCAAGCTCAACAATCTTTCTCTTCTCGCGCATCAGCTTCAGGAAGTCGGCTGCGTTGAGCGGCTCCTTGCCCTCATACTTGCGCTTCTCGTTTATGGCGGCACGCATGAAGTTGGTCATCGACACGCCCGGAATCTCCACAGGATACTGGAACGAGAGGAAGAGTCCTTCGTGTGCTCTGTCCTCAGGTTTCATCTCAAGCAGGTTCTTGCCGTTGAAGGTTATAGAGCCTGATGTAACCTCATAAAGCGGATTACCAACCAGCACGGCGCTCAATGTACTCTTGCCCGAGCCGTTAGGTCCCATTATGGCATGCGTCTCACCGTCCTTTATGGTGAGGTTGATGCCCTTCAATATTTCTTTGTCGCCAATCTTGGCGTGTAAGTCTTTTATTTCTAACATAATTCTTGTTTATAATTTATTCCGGCCTTACGGCTTGCGCCTGCCGTGATTGTTTATTTCAGATATAGATATGTCAGCAGAGAGTCCAGCAGTCCGGTGACATCACTGTTTGTAAACTTGAACGGGAACGTAACTTTCAGTCCCACCGACAGCGCGTGGCGGTGCATCGGCGAGCGCATTGCATAGGGTGTTGTGTCCTTTCCGAATGTCGTCTGCGACGATGTATGTCCGTCAACAGCCATGCGGAAGCCGTAGTCAACTTCAAGAGCCACACACGAAAACAGATATATGTCGAGACCCACCACCGGCGCCACACTGAGCACAGGGCTGCTCACGCTGTACTTGCGCTCATAGCTGCCATACATTCCCACGGTTGTCACCGTGCCTGCATCCTTGCGCCCGGCAACGTTCCAGAAGGTGCTTGCACCGAGATAAGGCTGCAACGGGCACGACTTTGACAGGAAATACCAGCGTCCGCCAAGCATAATCTGCGACAGATCGGCCGATACGTCGCCTGAGTAGAAGTCCATCACCTCGTGGTCATATCCGCCGACAACCGAAAAGCCTGTCTGCGGAATGAAATACTCTATGTGAGCCGAGAAGTTAGGACCGCCTCCTGTCTTTATCGGGTCATAATACTTGTCGGGAGTCTCATTGAGCGTTACAACCGGCTTTACAGGACTGAGCCTGAAGTCTATTGCCCATCGCCGCGAGTCATCGTCCTGAGCGTTTGCCACAAGTCTTGACAGACAAAGCAGCAAGACTAAAACAATCAATGGTCTTGTATTCATCATAACAACTTTTTTATATATATCGTTAATGAACCGATAAACCCCTACGGCACTACCCCGCCAATTCTTAATTTTTAATTTGAATTACTATCCCACAGTGCCTTCCAACGACACGCTGAGCAGTTTCTGAGCCTCAACGGCAAACTCCATAGGCAGCTTGTTCAGAACCTCCTTGGCATATCCGTTGACGATAAGGCCCACGGCCTGCTCTGTAGGTATGCCTCGCTGATTGCAGTAGAACAGCTGGTCTTCGCTTATCTTGCTCGTCGTAGCCTCGTGCTCCACTATCGCCGAGTCGTTGTGTATGTCCATATACGGGAACGTGTGGGCACCGCAGTCGCTGCCAAGCAGCAGCGAGTCGCACGACGAATAGTTGCGGGCATTGTCGGCATTAGGCGACACGCGCACCAGTCCGCGGTAAGAGTTCTGGCTGTGTCCGGCGCTGATGCCCTTGCTTATTATAGTGCTCTTGGTGTTCTTTCCCAAGTGAATCATCTTCGTACCCGTGTCGGCCTCCTGATAGTTGTTGGTAACGGCTACGCTGTAGAACTCAGCCACAGAGTTGTCGCCGCGCAGGATGCACGACGGATATTTCCACGTGATGGCCGAACCTGTCTCAACCTGAGTCCACGACAGCTTTGAGTTAACTCCGCGCAGGTCGCCACGCTTTGTAACGAGATTGAACACTCCGCCCTTGCCGTGTTCGTCGCCCGGATACCAGTTCTGCACCGTAGAATATTTCACCTCGGCGTTGTCCTTGACGATAATCTCAACGATGGCGGCATGAAGCTGATTCTCGTCACGCATCGGAGCCGTACAGCCTTCGAGATAAGACACATAGCTGTCGTCCTCGGCAATGATCAGCGTGCGCTCAAACTGACCCGTGTTTCTTGCGTTGATGCGGAAATAAGAGCTAAGCTCCATCGGACTGCGCACACCTTTAGGAATGTATACGAACGAGCCGTCGCTGAACACGGCGCTGTTTAATGCAGCGAAGAAGTTGTCGCGGTAAGGCACAACCGTGCCGAGATACTCTCTTACCAAGTCAGGATGTTCCTTTATGGCCTCGCCGATAGAACAGAAGATGATGCCCTTCTCGGCCAGTTTCTCCTTATAAGTAGTCTTCACCGACACCGAATCCATTATGGCGTCTACGGCCGTCTGACCGCTAAGGGCAAGGCGCTCTTCAAGCGGAATGCCCAGCTTGTCGAATGTCTTCATCAGCTCAGGGTCAATCTCCTTCTTGCCTTCGTCCTTCTTCTTTGCCAGCGGGTCGGCATAATATGATATAGCCTGATAGTCTATCTCGGGCACATGAACATGTCCCCAGGTAGGCTGTTTCAGCGTCTTCCAATAGTTGTAGGCCTTCAGGCGGAAGTCGAGCATCCATTCGGGCTCGCCCTTCTTCTGCGAAATCAGGCGCACCACGTCCTCGTTAAGGCCCACGTCGATTACGTCCGTATGCACGTCGGTGGTGAAGCCGAACTCATATTTTTGTTCAGCCACCTGTCTTACGAACTCGTTGTTTTTATTTAATTCTTTATTATCCATCTTTATTTGTCATGATTTGGCAGAATAAAAAAATAAACAATCTGCTGTGGTCTGCAAAGTTACGAAAAAATATAATACGGCAAACACACAGCACATTATTTTGAGTTAAAGTAACAAACCGGCACTTATTTTCAATACATTTTTGTAAATTATGCTGCAAATGCAGGTTAACAAAAAAATTGACGGCAACCATCCTGCACGAGCAGGATAATTGCCGTCTTAAAGTCAAGTGTCTGTAGGATTAATTATATATCAGCTTTTTGTCATATTCCTTTATCAGACATCTGTCAGATGTTATTTGCCGTATGCGCCGAAGAACTTCTGCGGAGCCTCAGCCTTATAAACCTTGCCGCCTACGGTAAGACCTGTGTTCACGAAGTCCATGCCTGAAAGTGTGTAGAGGCTGTTGCCGTCGGTAGCACCGTCAACCATTGATGTTACGGCAAAGTTCCATGCAGAATCGAAGGTTACGTTATCAAGTCCTACAGCGTTGTAGTCGAATCCGGCGAACTGTATGTTGATGTCGTTGGCAGCCTTGGCGATAACGCTGTGAGCGTCTACTGCGTCATAATAGTTCTCGTGTGCCATGTTGTATCCTGTATACGGAGTCTTAACGCCGCCTTCTTCCTTGTCCTGAGCAAACGGACTCTCAACGCTTCCTGAGATGTAGCAGTTGTAGTCAATAACAGAGTTGAGGTCGCATCCGTCCTTTATGCCCGGGTTGCCCCAGCTCGGAGTCATTGCGCGGAACTTGCAGTTAACCATCAGGTTGTTGAACACATTAGCAAGAATGTTCTTCTCAACATATACGCATCCGCCCTTAGAACCGTCGCGGCGCCATCCTGCGTTAATAATGGTGTTGTTGTAAGCCACACACTTGGCCTGTCCGCGGCCTGCTGTATCGTCCTGACCAGAGCTTGACAGCTTGAGTCCGTTGGTGTTAGGACTGTACATAACGTTGTAAGCTACCGTTGTAGATGTTCCTGCCTTAACGTTAACGGCCTCACCGCCTGTGGCTCCGTTGCAGTAGAATGTGTTGTGGGTAATGATTCCCTTACCGCCCTGCATATATATTCCGTCGGCATATCCGTTGCGTATTGAGCAGTTCTCAACAACGAGGCTTCCCTTGAAGTCAGGTCCTGTTGTTATCTGCACGCCGTTGTCCTCGTTCTCTGTATAGATACCGCTGATAACTGAAGGAGAGTTGGCTGTCATCAGGCTTCCTGTATATTCAATCTCGCAATAGTTGAACAGGGCCTCGGCGTTAGGATCAGAACTGTTGAGCATAAATCCGCCCCAAAGGTTCTTGCAGTCGAGCACATTGTCGAATGTGCGTGCTTCTTCAGGAATAGAGAACAGGACAGGCGCGTCGGCAGTACCGTTGCAGTAGATGTTGCCGTGAACGGTGAACTCAATGCCGGCTCCGTTGCCGTCGTTAGAGTTGAATATCACCTGTACGCCCTTCTCTATCGTGAGGCTCTTGCCTGCCTCAACCTCGAGCTGGCCTTCTACTACGTATGTTGTGTATGCATTCCATGTGCCTTCTACCTTTCCGCTGACCTTAACCTGGTTCATCGTAACGCTTACGTTGCAGGTCTGAGCCTGTGAGGGGTTGCCCTCTGGGGTGGCAGTTATAGTGGCAGATCCGGGAGCTACGGCTGTTATCACGCCGTCGGCTACTGTTGCCACGCTCTCGTCTGACGAACTCCATGCAACGTTACGGTTGCTTACATTCTCGGGATAGAACGCGCATGTAAGCGTGTCGTTCTCACCCGGAGTCATGCTTAGAGATGTCTGTGAGATTGTAAATTTGTTCAGTGTCGATCCGTCTTCTTCGTCGTCGCTGCTGCATGCCGTGAAGGCCATGCATGAAATGGCAATAAGCATCATTGCCAAAAACTTAATCCTTTTCATAAAGAACTTATTAGTGTTGATAATTAATAAAATATGAATTGATTTTTTATGTGTATATTCTTTTATTTAGAGCTTGTATTTTACGCCGAGCATAAATGAGGCACCTGTCTTCTCCTCGCGCTCAACTATTCCGCCGTCATAGCGGCGAACGTTCTCAACCTTGGCATTGCGGTCGTTGGCGTGATAGTAACGTATGAGCGGCGTGTTGAGCAGGTTCTGTCCCTTAAGGAATATGCTCAGTCCGTTCTTAAACGTCTTTTCAACGCTCAGGTCTAGCTGTGCCATGCCAGCGTCCCAGCGGTCGTTCTCATACATGCGGTCGATAACGGCGAGGCGCTTGCCTGTGTAAGAGAATGCCAGCTGTCCGTTCCATCCGTTCTTTGCGTCCTTGAAGAGCAGCGAGCAGTTGAACACGTGCTGCGCCTGACCGAAGAGCGGACGGGTCTGGTCTACATAAGTAGTAGTGATTGTTCCGGCAGCGTCTTCCACCTCGCGCATCTTTGTAGTAGTGATGCTTGAATGGGTGAAGGTGTAGTTGGCCTTGATGCCGAACCAGTTGAAATATTTCATGAAGTCTATCTCAACACCCCAATTGGCTGCGTCGCCATAGTTGCCGGGAGTGTAATAAGAGTCCTGGCCCTTGACCACCATTCCGTACTCAATAGGGTCGTATATCTTCTTGTAGAACAGACAAACCATGAACTGCTCGCTCGAACGGGGGAAATACTCATATCTGAAGTCGAAGTTGTCGGCTGTAGAGTGTTTCAGGTCGGGGTTACCGCTCTCAGTGTAGTCTTCATTGATCATGTGATAAGGCACAATCTCGAAGAAACTCGGACGGTTGATGGCTCTGTAATACGACAGGCGCAGGTTGGCGTTCTTGTGCACCTCGTATTTGATGTGTGCATCGGGCAGCCAGTCAATATAGTTCTGGTTTCCGCCGTTGGCTGCTCCGTCAACAGGATAATAGAGAGTGTAGCCCTGGTCGGTGTGCTCGGCTCTGAGTCCGGCAATAAACTGCCAGCGTCCGCGTGTGTAGCGCACCTGTCCGTAGCCTGCGCCTATGCGCTCTGTGGCGTCATAGTTGAGCGGATTGGCATAGCTGGCTGTAACAAGACGGAAGTCAATCTCGTCGAAGTTGTTCCAGTCGTCGCCGCGGAACTGGTCGTAGCGCTCTGTCAGAGTCTTGTCGGCGTCATAGGGCTGAAAGTCGAACTCGTTGTAGAAGCTCTTGCGCTTCTTGTCGCGGTACATACCTCCTGCCATGAAGTCGAACACTCCTCCGTCGGCTGTCTTCAGCTTATAGTCTATGTCGAGATATCCGGCTATGTCGTTATCGCTGTTGTGCTCCCAGCGGCGTATTGCTCCCAGGTCTTTATTTACCCACTGCGACGTTCCTGTCTTGTTGCTCATCAGGTTTATGTAGGCATTGTCAGGAGTCTCGTTCTTTGCCTCTGCAATGTTGAATCCCCACTTAACGCCCAGCGCGCCGTTGTTGAGCAGATTATGTTCGCCGCGCAGCGTAGAGTTGATTATGCTCTGATGCTGCCAGCGCATACGTATCTCTTCCTCGTCGTCGGCCACAGCGTCGCGCACCTGTGCGTTGCGGAAGTCCATGTATCCGTTATACCACGTGAGCTTGTTGCGGTCGTTGATGTCGTAGTCGAGCTTCAGGTGGGCGCCGAGTCTTGTCTGCTGCTCAGAGAAGTCGCGGTTGGTTATTATCTGAACGCCGTCGCTTCCGGGGTTGCTGTCGTACATGTCGCTTATCTTGCCCTTGTTGCGGTTAGAGAAGCTGAGGGCAGCCATGACGCCGAGATGATTCTTGAAGAAACGGTCACCGTAAGAAACACCCAGTGAAAGATCGGGCAGCGGCTTCTGCGACTTCATGTGCAGGTTGCTCTTGGTGAAGTCGGTGGCGTCAACGGGATATGAGTTGCCGTATTTTTCAAACGGGCTTTTCTTGTCTATGTCGCCGTAGTTGAACGACTGGAAGTCGTGGTCAAAGAAATAAGAGTTGTAGCCTGTCGACACGTTGATGTTGAGCATTCGGCTCGACGGTGCGTCCTTCATCACCATGTTTATGGCTCCGCCTATACCGTCGCCTTCCATGTCGGCCGTAAGCGACTTGGTAACCTCCAGTCGGTCGAGAAGTTCTGAGGGGAATATATCGAGCGGCACAAAGCGGTTCTTGTTGTCGGGGCTTGGTATCTTCACGCCGTTAACCAGTGTATAGTTGTAGCGCTTGTCCATGCCTCGCAGTATGGCATACTGGCCTTCGCCCGAACTGCTGCGCTCCATCGTAACGCCGCTCATACGCTGAATTACGTTGGCAACGGTAAGGTCGGGACTTAGCTCTATCGACTTCTGGCTCATCACATTGATAACGTTCACCGCGTTTTTCTCCATCAGTCGGGCTGCTGTCTCAGAGCGTCCGTGGTTGGAAGCACTGACAACCACACCTGCCAGCTCAACGTCGGTGCTGGTCATAGGTATGTCTACCGACTCCTCGTCTGAAGTTACTTTCACTTCAACGGGCTTGTAGCCTAAGTAGCTGCAAACAAGCGTAAATTTGTTTTTGTCAACAGATAAATTAAAAGTTCCGTCAAGACCGCTGACAGCGCCCTTTGTCGGTGCCTCCTTGACGATAACATTCGCACCGATAATCTCTTCTCCTGTGTGCGCGTCTCTAATCTTTCCTTTAATAACTTTACCTTCAGCCTGGAGCATAACTGCGCCCAAAGCCAACAGCAAACACAACCTTTTCATCTTATTGCCTTACTATGTTTTTTATTTGTTTTTGCCTTTATCCTTAATCACCTGCAAAAGTAGGTAATCAACGTTTCAAGAATATTACAAACATGTAAAAAGGATAATAAGACTGAGGGGATGAGCACTATGACCGGGCACAAAGATATCTTTACACCTTAATATATATTAAGAAAAAAACATGAACAATAATTCTGCCGCTGCGTATCAGCCATACATAATTATAACTTTCTCATTATCAGCCAAAAACATTCACATATTCCCTTAAAATATTTTATATTAAGGCTAACATCCAGGATAATGTTCCAAATATCACAAGCAAACAATAAATTAATATTTGCCGGCACATGACACAGGACGGGAAACACGTGTTACAGGCAATCGGAGAAATGTAAGTATTTTATCTATAACTATACGTTATCTGCCATCATATTTACATAATCCGTCACCATAAGCAATTGTCGCCGCTAACAATGGCTGAATGTCGTATTCATGTTTTCAGATATCCTCAGATTTAGCAATAATTCAAAATATCCTATATGTAGTTTTTAGATTATAACACAACATAACCGCTTCACTGACTAAAAACACAAATATGGAAGAATGCATAACATAAGCACAAAAAACCTATTATTTTCTGTATATAGATGTTTCTAATCAAAAAAAAATAAAACTTACATAAAGAAAAAATCGTGAAAAAATATGACAACACAAATTTATAATGAATATTTATAAAAAGACCAAGAAAGGCAGTTCAATGCTCCTCCATATTTTTTAACAATTGAAGGTATCTGTACTTGATAAATTCTATCTTTATACTGAGGAAATAATCTCTTTATATGGTTAATGGCTTCAATGTCTGTAGGCAGTCCCAAACCAGGAACAATTATAACGTCCTTAGTATGTATCATGTTTATATACGCCCAACTATATTCATGATAATCGCTTAATTCCAAGTCTATAACCTTAAAACATGACTCCAAAATTTCACGCATTCTTGTCGCTATATTATCAGGATAAATCTTAAGGTTAACCAGTACCTTATTTAGTCCGACTGCATGTAAAATCCCGTCTGTATGCCCGCATACATCACACCTATCCCACGGGAGAAACAGCAACTTGTGCTTTGGAAATAACTGTTCCAACTGATTAACGATGTTTTCCCCTGCTTCTTCGTAGTTCTCAAAAAACACCTTTTCTGTCATCACAAGTACAGGAGTAAGACCTCTTCCCCTCTTGATACTTGCAAAAGTAAAATTGCCTCCATCTGCAATAATTGGGGATATTTCTATTGAAGCAGAAGTTAATTTTTTAGCCAATTTAACCGAAACTTCTGTAGGAGTTTCATAATCACGATACTTATTCAAATAATCCGGATGATACCGAAACTGAACAAATTTATCATAATCCACCTGTATCGGCATATAATCCCTGCACCAATAGTCGGCTGTCCCTTTTAACACTCCATGCCTGACATTATGATGTGACAATATTTCCGACAACTCATTATATATTTGTGGATAATATTTTTTTTAATTCCTCAGAAAATAGCACATAATCCTGCTGTTGTAAAGCCACTTGCATTATTTTATCATATCAAGGTTAGTAAAATGCCACATACGGTCTCCATTCTCACCACTTATTTTGTTAACATTAACCCTCGCAGAAGATGCAATATTTACTTTTTTAAACTCAGCGTTGTCTACCCATACAATATTCAACCCCTTGCCGAAGACTGACGCATTGCCCAACAAATCTTCCCACAAATACTGGGATCTGAATGGACTTTTCTTATTATTGGTTTTATTTGTATATTCCTCTTTCTCGCCGGAAACAGATTTATACGTATATCCTCTCATCAAAAATGAAGCACGGTATTTTCCTTCACGCTCAAACGTCATGTCAACACCCGAACTATGAGGATAAATAGATCCTACAGGAAAATACGGAAGATCTCCTTTATGATACATCTGCGGTTCAACAATAATGCCATTTTCTTCATCATGGAAATAAAATTCAATATCTATCGGGTAAATTTCATATTCACCATTGACAACAAAATGCCCATTAAAAACAACCTGGGCAATGTCTTCAAACTGTTTTGTAAGTCCATCTATAGTGTATACTGGCGTGAACTGTTCTAGAACTTCTTTTAATTTTTGTGGTGTTTTCATATTAATTCTTTTTAAATAAGCATATTATTCTCTTCTGTTTCCATTCTTAAGCAGGAAACAAAAGTAAGGAAATATGATGTATGTTTCAAATTTAAGACTGCATTTAACACTTTCGTATCTCAAAAAAGAATTCATCTATATACGGAAAATCACGTGCTTACAAAGCGAAAATCCATCTGCATGGTGAAAACACCCAAAAATCCGTAACTTTTTCTTTTAATTATGTTACGGTTATGTTATACGGCGCTATTTAAAAATATTTTCTTTAAGCAAATTAAGCTGTAATGGTTTCAGACTGTTAGTGGCCGGTTTACGAGTCGTTAATGGGCCGTTTACGAGTCAAAAACCGGCCACTTTTTATACGCAAACGGCCCTGTTATTTTTCGCATTCAACAACTTAACCTATTACGGCTTTTTGTTTTATGGCATAAAACACCTGAGCTGCCAGTCAGGGGTGTTATTTTATTTTGAACACCAAAAGGTATATGTTGCGGATCGCAGATCCTTATATTCAATGCTGCCGGATGGCACATCCGGCAGAACATTAGTCTTGCAGTTTCTTAACATCGCTGCAACAAAAGAACTATAGTGAGAAAAACACAAGATATTTAAATTTAACTGCCTAAAAAGAAAAGCATTTGACTTTTTTCGCTGCGCTCAAGGAAATTTCTCCTTAACTCCGAAAAAAGCATTTGACTCTAACTACTTTAACTCCTCTAACTACTTTAACTCCTAACGAGATTCCATAAAAAAGGAGAGGCAAAAGCCATGCGGCCTTTACCTCTCCCGGAAAAATATATTCTCTCAATTTATTTTTTCTTAACTGTACCTTTCAATATAGCCTTATATTCGTCAGGACTGTTGAGTAGGCGGCATGCCTTCTTCATCTGCTTGTCGTAGCGCAGACTGTTCTCCATGCTTCCAGCCTGATAATAGTAGGCAGCAACGATGTCGTTGGATATTATCTGCTTTAGCACATCCTTGTGATAGTCGAGGTCCTTGGCTATGTTGTGCTTCAGCTTCTTTTCCAGATTTTCAAACTCGGTCTTGGCATCGTCGTAATAGCCCTCAAACTCAACAACTTTCTTCAGCGACTTGAGCAGTTTCTCGCTCTCGGGGTCGTATGTGAATCCGCTCTTTATCACTCTCTGCTTGAAGTCTTCATAGTCGGCGTCAGACAGTTCAAACTCTGAAGGCTTGGCTATCGTCGGGTGAGAAGCGATGTAGTCGACCTCATAGTCGAGCAGCACCTCAGTAGAGTCGAGTCCGCTCACGGTGAGATAGTAGGCGATGTTGGGCAGCGAGTCGGGACGCACCTCTATGTCAGGCTTAATGCCGCCGCCGTCGCGCACCTCGCGTCCGTCAGCCGTATAGAACACCTTGGTCAGGCTGTCGGGTATGTGCTCGGTGTATCCGCCGCGCGCATGCTTATAGTTGATGGCCTGGATGCAGCGTCCGCTCGGAATGTAGTATTTGCTTGTGGTAAGTTTCAGCTGTCCGTTGTACGATATGTCTACAGGCAGCTGCACCAGTCCCTTGCCGTAGGTGCGTGTACCCATAATCACGGCGCGGTCGAGGTCTTGCAGGCTTCCGCTGGTAATCTCGCTGGCGCTGGCCGTCTCACTGTTTACGAGCACCACAACAGGCATAACCGTGTCGATAGGCTCAACGGTAGTCTTATAGTCATAGTTGGCGCGCTTCAGCTTGCCGCGCGTCTTAACCAGCGTGATGTCCTTCGGCACAAACATGTTGACAATGTTGACAGCCTCTGAGAGAGAGCCGCCGCCGTTGCCGCGCAGGTCGAGCACGAGGCCCTTCATGCCTTGCTTCTTCATCTCGATGAACGCCTTGCGCACATCCTTTGAGCAGTCTTCGGTGAAGCTGCTCAGATTGAGATAGCCTATGCTGTCGGGGCGCAGGCCGTAGTAAGGAATTGAAGGCATGTTGACAGAGCGGCGCGTTATTCTGAACTCCATGTTCTTGCCCGTGCTGGGGCGCTTCACCTTCAGCACGAACGTCGTGCCGGCGTCGCCGCGCAGATGCGAGCTTACGTAGCTCACGTCCTTGTCGGTCATAACGGAGTCGTCGATACTCAGGATGATGTCGCCCTTCTTCAGGCCCACCTCGGCAGCCGGGTTGCCTGCATAAGGCTCGTCGATGACCACGCGCTTCAGCTTCTGGTTGTAGCGTATCACGGCTCCTATGCCCACGTAGCGGCCGGTTATCATCGTCTTAAGGTCGTTCACCTTGTCCTCGGGATAGTAGACGGTGTAGGGGTCGAGCGAGCGCAGCATCGAGTTGATGGCCGTGCCCACCACCTCGTCGGCGTTGAGCGTGTCTACATACATCAGGTCGAGATAGCTGTAAATCTCGTTGAACACCTGCATGTTCTTGGCCACGTCGAAGTTGTGGCTCTTGCTTTCCTGGGCCGACGCCGCCATGAAAGGCAGCATGAGCAGCACCGCAAGCTGAAATAGTCTTATTCTCATCTTATGTTCTTATTGTTTCTTTTTCTTGTTGCAAAGCAAATTCATGCCCCATACGGCCGCAAAGCGTCAACGCGAGAGGCCCCTGCCCTGTTGCCGGCAATGCCCACAGCCGCCTTCACCGGCAGCAAAAGCATGCGCACGTGCCCTAAGCGGCAGAAGCAGCACACGCAGACTCACCGGCAGCCGGCCGGACACAGGCCAAAAAGCATAAGCCTAAGGCATGGTCTCAGCAGCCGTATTGACTTATGCAAAGTTACATATATATATGGTGAAAACACCACTTTTCGGGGAAAAATTATTTTATTTTAGTCTAAAATTGAATTTTTTGCCAAAAAAGTTTGGAGGTTTCAAAAAATCTTCTTACCTTTGCATCGCATTTGAAAGGAAATGCATCACATGCTTCAATAGCTCAGTTGGTTAGAGCACCTGACTGTTAATCAGGGGGTCGTTGGTTCAAGCCCATCTTGAAGCGCAAAAAGGAGTTGCTTCGGTAACTCCTTTTTTGTTTTTGTATAATTTATCACTTTTAGCCGCAACGGCTACACCTTGCAGACAATACACCACATGAACAACAGCCACAACAAGATAATAATGCTGGGCACAGGCAGCGCAGGAGTTACAAGATGCTATAACACATGCTTCTTCCTGAAGACAGCCGACACAGCACTGCTCGTGGACGCAGGAGGCGGCAACGGTATAATGTCGCAGATAGAAAAGGCGGGCATAAACCTTACGGACATACACCACATGTTCATAACGCACGCTCACACCGACCACATACTGGGTGCCGTGTGGGTGGTGAGGATGATTATGCACAGGATTCTCGGCGGCGAATATAAGGGCAACCTGAACGTATACGGCAACGACAAAGTGATAAGCACGCTAAAGCAGATATGCCTCATGACGCTGCACAAGAACTATAACGCGCTGTTCGGCAGCCGCATCATGCTGTGCGAGAAGCTGAGCGGCGACGAATTTCAGGCCGGAGACATCAGCATGCAGTGCTTCGACGTGCTGTCGGACAAGGAAAAGCAGTTTGGCTTCCGTGCTATAATGCCGGGAGGAGCCACGCTGGTGTGCATGGGCGACGAGCCGTGCAACAGGGCCAACTACCCTATTGCGCGCGGTGCCGACTGGCTCATGTGCGAGGCTTTCTGCCTGTATAAGGACCGCGACGTGTTCAAGCCCTACGAGAAGTTTCACAGCACAGCCAGGGACGCCGGAGCCGTGGCAGCCGAGCTGGGCGTGAAGAACCTGCTGCTATACCACACCGAAGACAAGACGCTGGCCACACGCAGGACCGAATATGCCCGCGAGGCGGCGCAGAGCTTCAAGGGCAACATTTTTGTACCTGACGACCTCGAAACTATATACATCGACTGAACCGGGATGCGTAATAATGCGTGTGAAGACAATATAGCCCATGTAACACAGCCTGAACTTTGAAAAAATCGATATAAAGAGCACAAAACTGACCGGCTATCAACTATGCCACCGTCGGCAAAACATATCAATACAGGCTGCAGAATGAGGTCTGACGGCAATTAAACCCCAATCTGTAATTAGACCGCATACTACTTTATCAATTTTGTGCATTGATGCTTTCAGCCGGTCTTTTTGTTTCTATTGGCGTCCTTTTGTCAGATTTTTCTAGACATAGCCCGCTATACCTGCGAAAAATCTAACCAAAATCCGCTCAATATAAAGCAAAAATACAGACCGAATACTAATGACTGATTTGGGTAAAAATCAGTCATCACATAATATAAAAGTTAACGGACAACAGCTTTATGTTTATTCTAAAGCTGTTGTCCGTTAACTTTTATGTAAGGAGAACGACATTAATATGCCGTCAATCACCTTCTTTTTATCATGCAGTTGTTGTCTAAGACCATGTCAGGCCTCAGACAACAACATAGACATCATTATTTAGAAACGCGAACCTTGAAGTTCTTTACACCGTTGGCTGTCTTAGCCTTCAGAACGTAAACACCGCCCTGAACGCCAGAAATGTTCACAACATTAGTGTCAGTGCCGCTTACAAGTGTTCCGTTTACAGAGTAGAGGTCTACGCCAAGAACGCCGTCACCCTCAACACGTATATAGCTATCACCGTCACGTGTGATCTTGATGTCGTTGATGACATTCTCGCCAATGCCGGCAGCAGCAGCAAGAGTAAAGAACACTGCACCGCCTTCAACCTTACCTGCAACGCTGTAGTAAACGTCAACGTTAACCTTGTGTGTAGCATTCATGTCAGCACCTTCGCCAAATGCATAGGTAAATGTAGGCTCTGTGAGAGTCTGCTCGTTAGCCTTAACGCCGTCAACTCTTACGTCGTAACCTTCAACAGGAAGCTCACTTGCATTAGGATCAGTAGCAATAAGACCCATCATCCAGTTGCCTACGTAACCGGTAGAAGAGAATGTTGCGCCCTCATCAAGAGAATACATATTGGCAATGCCTGTGAAAGGAGTCTCGCCGTCGAGAGCCAGAGGAGCCTCATTAGGAGTAACATCGAAGCAGTCGATGATAAGGTCATAAGAAGAGTTCTCATCAATAACAAACGGCTCGTCAAGTGTTACTGTGGTCCACTCATTGAGTTTGTAGTTCTCAACATACTGATTTACAATTTCCTCGCCGTCTTTTCTAATTATTACAGTGAAGTCTGCATCAGCTGTAGGATAGAAACGAACAGCCTTAACGTCATAGTTTCCAAAGCTTAACAACTTATCGCCAGAATAATTGGTAAGAGCCATGTATCCATAGTTAGTGCTCTCAGAAGCGATGGCACCCGGTGACGGATTCTTGCCGCAGTACTCAATGACAGTTTCATCATTATCTACCGGAACAGGCCAATTGAACACAGCTGTAGTAGCGTCGCCTCCGTTTGAAACGGCAACGTCATTTACAGCCTTGTATGCAGCCTTATTTGTAACAGCAGTGAAGTTGAGAGCTGTTTTTTCAGACACGCTGCCATTTTCATAAACAGCTTCTACGGCATAAGTATAATCGCCTGCAGGTACAGACTCATTTAAAAAGTTGGTTGTTTCAGATGTTCCAACCTTTTCATCATTACGATAAACGTTATAGTTCGCAACATTATCAATGTCGTTTGTCATGTCATCAGCCATGAATGTAGCTCCTATAGCCCATGTAACCGGGAATGTAATGCCCATGCTAGACTGTGAAGCCTCATTAAGAGAATAGAACTCTTTCTCTGTCACGAGTCTAACCATATCGCTATAGCCTGATACGCACTTCTCGTAAATTATACCAATAACGTCAGAGCTGTTCAATGAAGACGGAACTGTGGCCTTGACAGCGATATAAACATCGCCATCCTGAGGAACGCTTACAGGGTTAGTAAGAGTAACTGTGTTCTCCTGACCATAAATCAGCTCCTGGTCTACATGCTGTGTATAAACCAACTCCTGATCTTTATATATGTTGATATCCCAACCGCTGATCTTAGTTCTCGGAACAAACTTAACAGCAGAAATCTTATAGTCTTTATACATCTGCATTTCAGACTTGCTGTAGCGTATAGCTGACTCGAACGAGTTGCTGCCGCCGCCAAATCCGCTAACTTCGTCTTCAGCAGCATAATACTGTTTTGTAGGAAGATTGCTCTGCGGACGATTCCATGTGAGAAGCACATTTTCTGCATTCTTCATACGTGCGCTCAAAGCATAAGGAGCATTAGCTCCATCTGCTTCTACATTAACAGTAACAGAAGTTGAAGCTGCAGAAACTTGTCCGTCGTTGTATTCAGCAGTAACGTAATACTGATATGCTCCAACAGCGAGGTTTGCATCATAGTATTCTGCAGTTGTCAGCAGTGATGTATTCACCTTCTCGCCGTTGCGATAAACATTATAGCCCTTAATGTTTTCACTGTTCAGCAAAGGAGCCTTCCATGTAATCTTGGCTGTTGAAAGGCCTTCGAGCATTGCACCCTGAACTGCAACAGGCTCCGGATTAGAACAATTCTGATTGAGTTTTACAACTGCAGAACGCAGATTCTGGTTGTTATCAACAAAAGTAAACGCGAAAACACTGTCATTCTTTGAAACAGAGCGGGCTATCATCAGATTATATTGTCCCTCACTGTCAATACGGGGAGCTATCATTCCATCTGCAGCAAAGTCAACGCCCTTAGCTATAAGATAGTCTTCCAGCTTCTGTGTCTTGCCGTCCTTATAGATGACAGGGAACTGAGCGCCATCGGCAGTCTGCTCATAACCAACAACAGAAAGGCTGTCGCTGAAATCATAAAGAACAAATCCCCAGAAGTCAGGGTTGATAGCAGAAATTGTTGTAGTTTTTCCTGTTGTAAAGTCATACAGACCTTGTTCATAAAGAGCTATGTTACCGTCGGTTGAGAACTTCTGTATGGCAAAATAAGGAGAACCATGAGAAATATTATCTGTAAGGAAATGGCGATTGCCTTCTTCGTCCCACATAACAGTGATACGTGTGCTGCCAGACTCCTTAGTATAAGTCCATCCACCGGCCTTGGATCCGTCGTCGGTAACAGCATATACAGAACCTGCATATCCGCCGCTCAGATCACGCGCGAACTTACCATTATCCCATATAACCGGAGAATAAAGACCTGTGGCAGAATAAATAGATCCACCGATGAACCTTCCGTCAGGGCTGATACAGTTAGCTATACTGCTGGCGTCAGAATTGGTATATTTCAAACCATTCGGAAGCTCAAGATGATGCCACTTGCCATCACTCCAATAACCTGCAGAAGTAACCTCTGCCCCATTGGTTGAAGCCTCTGAGTCGGGATAAGAACCTACCACAACACCATTATTTGAAATGCCATAAGCAATGGTACCTGTACCAAGACTCTTGAGTTCGTTTGACTCAAGATTCCATACAAATGCAACAAGTGAACCTGTGCCATCATTAAGAGTACCGCAAGCCCACTTTCCGTTGGCAGAAAGAGCCGTTACATACTGATACGGGTCGCTGTACAAGATTACAGGCTTAGTGGCTGCGAGACCTTTCATGCATAGCAAAGAAAGGCAAACCGAAATGCAAAATTTTTTCATGTTGATTTTTTTAGTTATTTATAATATGATTTTCTTTACTGTTTTTCTTCCATTCTGTATTACCTGAACGATATAGCATCCTTTGAGACCCTGACAGTTTACACTTAAGCGGTCTGAACCATTGGCTGATGCCTCACGTACAACACGGCCGTCGATACCTACCACACGCACCGACGAAGGCTGTGCTTCCGGCAGTATGATGCTGACATCACCATTATCAGAACTGATAATTTGTGCGTTCAAAGTGTTTCCGTCAACAGTATTTATAGCAGACGTAACATCAACAACGAGGTCTGTACTTGAAGCATTGAGTACCACGCCTGTACGGCTGTCAAATACCGTTGTAACGACACAAAGACTGTCTACGCCATACACGCGGTCTGGCAAAGTAAGCTGATAATCACATCCGTATTCACCGCCAGACTTTATTTCAGCAGGCAAGCTGTTAGGCACTCCGTTAATGATTGTGCTGCCTTCAATAGGCATGTCGTGGAAACGAACAAACGATCCGGGAATTTCCTGAGGCAGATAATAATATTCTCCTGAGCTTAACAGAGTGCATGAGTTGCGCTGAACCACATTGCCTTGAGTATATTCTTTGTCTACAATGGCAAAGCCTACCCTATATTTGTCTGATGAATTATCATAATCTGCGGCAAAAGAGACATTGGCATGCATATTTACCTTATTGCCGTCGAGAGCAGCCGTAGCAGTGACCATGGCTGTTGTAGGCTCAAGCATTGCCTTTTCAAGATAGCCTTCAGTGTGATACATATCTGTATTCTTGTAATCGAAGTCACGATTGTATATCACAGAAGGCAGGCTTGAGAGCCAGCGTATCATACCATTTGCATACTCATTACAGATAAGAGGATCAGGACTCATATGGATCGACACTACTATGACGTCGCTGCCCATGCGCTCCTTGACCTCATTAAGATAAAGAGTGCCGTCAGGACAATTAGGACACCAGCCACCAGTAATCTCCTCGAGCAAAAGCGTGCGCGGGAAATAAGAACTGATCACACTGTCAGTATAAACCTTCTGTTCAGTGCCATCTGCCATACGCAAACTGATGTCATAACGGTTAACACTGTTTGCTGTGATTGGAATGTCAAATTTATAGTCGAGCCCTTCCTCCGGCTCAAAGTCTGAGACATTTACATCTTCAGAAAGGACAGAACCGCCAATAGTACATGCCACTGACTTGATGTCTGCCGTGCGGCCAATGTTACGCACCTTACCGCTGATTGTAGCCGAAGCAACATTACCGGAGAATCGGCTTGATGTATTTTTCACATCAAAATTGTAGCCATCAAGTTCGCCTATATACATATTGTCGATAGCCAGGATATACTTATTGAGGCTGGTGCACACAAAAGCAATATATATCTTCTGACCGGCAAACTGTTTAAGCGACACGGTGTGAGTCTTCCAGAAATAGCTTTCCCCATTAACACTAAAAAGTTCCTTAAAGCTGCCCGTATCATCATTACCTGTAGACACCATTACCTTATAGTCTTCCAAGTAATCATTATACACAGACTTGCCGTCCCAACAGAGATAAGCCTCTGAGTCAGAATCAATGGAAATTTGCGGTGTTATGAGCCAGTTTTCCTGCGCGAAGTTATAATTACCTTGCGTGAAGCTGAATGCAGCCTTATTTGTTTTAACATCTATGACATTGGCTATCCAGCTTGGATTTATGGAAACATTTTTATAACAGAACGTAGCCACTGGATTCTCGTCACGGTCTATAGTAACAAAGTCAGAAGGAATACCATTGTCGAAATTATCGGACAAATAGACCTTTGACTGTCCCATAGCCACAACAGAGAGAGCAGCAGCCATTACACCTGTAAGTACTCTTTTCATGTAGAAACTATTTATACGCTTTATTATGATTGTAGTTGCCTGTATTAGATTTAAAAAGTCCAGGTATGCACCATTTTCATGGCGCATACTTGGACATATCTACATTAGTGCTTACTGCCTGCAACAACTTTGTATACAGAAGAAACACCATTCTTGGTTACCTTAACAAGGTATACACCGGCAGGATTGCTTGTAAGGTCAAGAGGTTCTTTGCGGCCTACTGCTATTACAGTTCCGTTGATTGAGCTGACATCCATTGTAGCACCATCAGCAACTGTCAATATGCCATTGTTATAGCTGAAATCAGGACCTGCATTAACAGCATCAATTGCAGACGGAATTATATCGTTAGAGATAGTAACTGTATCACTGTTAGCCTTACCTATGGCATATACAGCCTGAACATAGATGTCTGAAGACAATTCTGTATTCTCGTCACCCCAGCCAATAGACATCTTGTAGCTGTTGGTTGTAATAGGATTCTCGAAATTGTCCTGAATCTTCATTCCCTTGACAAATACATTATACTGAACGAACATATACTTGTCCTTGTCTGCAGGCTCATCCCATTCTATTGTAACAAAGCACTCTCCTGCTTCATAAGAAACGTCAACACCATGAACGTTTGTAACTGCAGGAAGCTCTGTGTAAACATTAGCGCGCACGAGATCAGATACGTTCATACCATATCCATATGAATTCATAGGCTCTTCGCCGCTCTTGTCTGCGTCTGCGTCAACAGGCTGAACAAAATATTCATAGTCGCCATTCTTTACATACTCGTCAGTATAAGTAATCATACCGTCAACAGCGTCTTCAGCAGTTACTCTGGCAATCTTGATACCATGACGCATAATGTCATAAGCAACATTCTGAACACCTTCTATTGTTGTTGCATCAAACGTAAGTTTTACAGTATTAATTTTATCTGCAACTTTCTCAGCTACCAGCTTAGGAGCTGTCTCGCTCTCCGGCTTATAGTATTCTGTAACATAATAATAAGCGTTTTCGCCCCAGTTTGAATCATAAGGATTATATGTATATGCCTGATTCTTTATACGCATAGGTTCAGCGCTTTCAAGCGTATATACAGTCTTAGTGTTTGGCATTTCCTCATAAACGGTTTCGCCATTTTCTCCTTCTTCTGCATTTATATCATAAGTTATATAAGTAGAAAGCAAGCCGTCAACATAGTCCCAATATTCACTCTGTGTAGGAACGCCGTTAACATCATACTTTTTCTTTGAAATCACATTGTTTCTACCATCATAGACAACGTCCATGGTAAACTTATAGTTATCATATTTTCCGTCGCCTTTAACTTTTGTAGGACAGTCGAGAGCAATAAAATCGCTGTAGCTCTCTTCTTGCATGATATAAGGTTTACCGCCGTTCATTGTTCCATAAGTATCTGGTCTGTAACGGGCGTATCTTACCTTGTTGCCGTTTTCATCATATTCATATATGATAGAGTCTTTGCTCTGCATGTTATACTCGCAAACCAGTCTTCCTGCATCGTCATATGAATAGAATGTAGTGTCGTTAGAAGCCTTGAAAGCAAAGTCCTCACCATCATACAGACCATATTGCTGTGAGTACATCTTAACCAATTGCTTCTTATCATTATAAACATAGATATTGAATCTGCTCGGAACAAATTCGCCAGTTACATAATCAGCACCATAATTGGCAGCAGAAATAATAAGATTGTCTGAGTTGTAATAGCTTACATCCTTAGTGCTGATACCTTTGGCTGTACCCATAACATCGCCCCATTTCTCAACTGAGCGGGCAACATATCCATCCAGACTGTAAGCCTTGTTGTCTATAGTAACAGTATCACTGTTAACCTTACCTATGGCATAAACAGCCTGTACATAAATATCCTTTGAGATATTATTAGCTTCAGAACCCCATCCAATGGCTATTCTATAGCTGTTAGTGGTAAGAGTGTCACCCTGATTGTCTTGTATTTTCATGCCTTTAACGAACACATTATACTTGACAAATTTATAATAATCCTTATTGGCGGGCTCATCCCATTTCAACGTAGCAAAGCACTGGCCGTCAACATAATCTACATATGCCTTATGTATATTCGTCACAGCAGGTAGCTCCGTATCAAAGTTAACACGGATAAGATTTGAAGAGTTCATACCAAATCCGTAAGAATTAAGTGCCTCTTCACCACTTGTGTCGGCATCAGCGTCAACAGTCTGCACAAAATAGTCGTAGTAACCATTCTTTACATTCTCGTCTGTATAGGTTATCTGACCGTCTTTCGCATCTGCAGATGTCAGGCGTGCAACCTTTATTCCATGACGCATAATGTCATAAGCTACGTTCTGAACACCGCTCAAAGGCACAGCATTGAAGGTTAATTTAACAGCATTAAGTTTATCCGTTACTTTTTCAGCAGATAACTCAGGAGCCGAAGTTGCATCTGGTTTAAAATATTCTGATACATAATAATAAACATTTGTACCCCAACTTGAATTTTGCTTGTTATAACTATAACCCTGCTCCTTTATACGCAAAGGATCTTCGCCAACTACAGTGTATTCCGTCTTAGTGGTAGGAGTTTCCTCATAAGTCGTTTCATCGTTCTCGCCGGCAACGCTGCTAACCTTATATTTAATATAGTTGGTCAGTTGTCCGTTATTGTATGTCCAATACTCGCTTTCCGTCGGAACATCGCTTGAGTTGAACTTTTTCTTGGAAATCATGTTAAAGTCAGCATCATAGGCAATGTCGTAAGAAACCTTATCGCTGTCATATCTGCCGTCACCTACTATTTTTCTCGGACAATTAGGAGCAACGAAGTCGCTGTATCTCTCCTCCTGCATAATATAAGGCTGTCCGTTGTTTACAGTTCCGTAGAAATCAGGCAAATATCTTGCATATCTCACTTTGTTGCCCTGATCGTCATACTCGTAAACAATAGAATCCTTTGACCGAATTCCTTGTTCACAGATCAGTCTGCCAGCATCGTCATACGAATAGTAAACAGTGTCGACAGATGCCTTAAAGGCGAGATCCTCACCGTCATACAATCCATATTGCTGAGAATACTTCTTAACAAGCTGTTTCTTGTCATTATACTCATAGACAGTGAATCTGCTTGGAAGATACTCACCGGTGACATAATCAGCGCCATAGTCTGTTTCAGAAACAATCTGATTGTCTGAATTGTAATAACTTACAGCCTTGGTGCTGATACCTTTGGCTGTACCCATAGTATCACCCCATTTTTCTACGCATCTCAACTTCATATCCGGACTCTGCGCAAAGGCAGTTCCACCTACAGTAATTGCCGCCAATAATGCAGCAGCGTAATGTTTAATCATAGGCTTTAATTGTTAAAAAATTAGTATATAATGATTTACTCCTAGTATTAAATGCTAAGTAACAACGTTTAAGAGTCGTCAAAGCTTTCACACAACACCATGCGTGATAGCTTGTAGAACCGGGGACTGGTGCCATATGCCAGTCCCCACATTCTACTCATGCTAAACTTATTTTTACATTATTCAGCGGGCAATAACTGATTTTGCCGTAGCTGTCTTGCCGTCTCTGACAGCCCTGGTTACATATATTCCAGGACTGAGAGTAAATGTTTCACCCGGATTTTCACACTTGCGCACAAGTTTTCCGTTTATGTCATATACATACATGCGGTCGAAGTTTCCGTCTGCCTTAACACAGTCTGAAGAGCCATACAGGCGTCCGCTGACATTATTCTCCACCACTTCACTAATGCCGCTGGCATCACCTCCGTCTGTAAATCTCACTTCAGCACAGTTATACACCTTACGGTCTGTAACGTCTGAAGGATTATAGTTGCTTACGATAGCAACAAGATACATCTGTTCCGGCAGTGTCTTTACGTTTATGCCATAGTATGTAGACAATATGCTGTCAGGCAATGTATATGAAATTTCTTTTGTAAATTCCTTACCTTCTTCAAGAGCAACCGACTCGCCCCAAGCACCGTTCAGACAGCCTCTGAACACGTGTCTGTGCATGTAAGCCGAACCTCCGTTCTGCTGCATACCCATAATTGAGTCCTGAACAATGCACAATGTAAGTCTCGGATCTGTTCCTGCCGGCTTTACATAGGTCTTTATCTTAACCGTACCGGAAAGCAGACTGGTGTTCTTGTCAAAATCTGTATTCAACTGCAATTCAACATAGGGCTGAATTGTTGCCTGTTTATCAATGCTCTCATTTATATAAACACGGCTTACGTTAAACACCGGTGAAGCTGCACTTATATTCTCATTCGTAGCTCTGTTAAGCATAAAAGCAGGAGCAAACGTTGAGCTGCTGTTATAAAAGTCAACATAGGCATCATCCTCTTCCATCGTGAAAGAATCAGGCTGATAGCCGGAATGGTGTCCGATCTGAACTATGCTTTCGGTGCGGTCCTTGAGCGTTGCCTCCATTACTTCATGGCCGTCAGGGCAGTTGATGCAAAGCTGAGAAGTGAAATTCTCAAGCAAATATGAGCGCTGAATGTCAGCCGGATAGAAATAGACCGTACTCTGACACTCGTTATCCGTGGCGTCAGTGTCTGCCTTGCCGTTTATATTATCTACAGACAGTTCGACCACCTTGCGTCCCTGGCTCTCTGTCAGTATATTCGGAATATCAAAATTATATGTTGACGCATTGGGTATCGACACTCCGCTTACTGTAAATGTCTCTGTCTCTTTGTTGTCAAACTTGCAGTGAACGTCAAAACTTGTCACAGTCTCACTTCCGAAGTTATACAACTGACCCTGAAATTTATATTCGCTTTCAGTCTTATAATAGCCATCAGCATCGAAAGGACGCACTGACACATCAACAAAAGCCGGTGCATCATCAACAAGCAACATAATGTTAAAGCATCCCATCTTGTTGCTGAACAGATCCACCCATTCTCCGTCTTCATTTACGCCGTATGAACAGCCTTTCTCTCCGTAGCTGCGATCGAAAGCCAAAGGTCGGTAGTTAGTGGTGCTCGTAACTGTAAAACCGAAATAAAGGTCTTTATCTGCTGTTATTTCAAAAGGTGTGTCAAGAGTAAAATTCTTCCAACTTGTACTTACTCCGCTAATAGCCTGCTCGTACAAAGGAGTGCCGTTAAGATTGTCCGTGATAAAGAACTTAACCGACTCGACATTTCTCGTACCGAACACGCCTCTGACACCTGTAATTTTCTTACCTGCCAAGGTCTTCAACTTTGACACAGGTATCCTGATAGCAGCCGACTGCTGTTCGCTGCTATTGAGCCTTACACCGTCTGTACGTTCGAAATCGCCATTACTGTAACCTATTTTTGTCTGTGCAGACATACAAATTGGGAGCATCAGCATTCCCATAACAAAAGTAGAACCTTTTATCATAATATTACACTTAACCGAATTTGCATATAAATTAATAGAGAATGTGTGTCTTTAACCTCAAATCCGCAACCTATAGGGTTTAGTGGGATTTTGCTTGCAAAGCGACA
>OLIT01000542.1_pt1 | contig 38255 bp, 31 predicted proteins | sample 1601341 | NCBI WGS metagenome assembly OLIT01 (sample SAMEA2452121, study PRJEB22498) | human gut metagenome | biome: human feces; feature: human gut; material: feces | place: Australia | collected 2012
GGAATGGATGCTCAATTTGAGCGGTCGTGCTGCGCAATCTCGCGCGGAATACTCACCGAAGATGACACGGCTGGCTTTGGCGCAATTATGAGGGGTATCCTTAATAACTGTCGCGGATGGAAAAAGCTACAACACCAAGCACTATAACCTACAAGCCATTATTGCCGTCGGCTTCAAGGTCAATAATCAGCGTGCCGTGCAGTTCCGCAAATGGGCGGGTCAAATCGTGAAAGACCATACGATTCAGGGCTGGACAATGGATGTAGAGCGCCTGAAAAAGGGGCATATGTTCACGGACAAATACTTCAAGCGCCAGCTTGAGCAGATTCGGGAAATACGCTTGAGTAAGCGAAAGTTCTATCAGAAGGTCACAGATCTATACGCAACGGCGTTTGATTACGATAAGGATGCAAAGACGACAAGCCTGTTCTTTCAGACAGTGCAGAATAAGATGCACTTTGCCGTCCACAGGCACACGGTTGCGGAGCTCATCGTGGAGCGCTCGGATGCCAACAAGGAGCATATGGGATTGACCACATGGGAGAATGCGCCGGATGGCAAGATCCTGAAAACAGACGTGACGGTGGCCAAGAACTATTTAAGCGAACAGGAAATGCACTATCTGGAGCGCATTGTCTCCCTTTATCTGGACTATGCGGAATTGCAGGCGGAGCGCAAGATTCCCATGAGCATGGAGGACTGGGCGAAACGTCTGGACGGCTTTTTGGAGTTTAACGGAAACGAGCTGCTGACAGGCCCAGGCAAGATTAGCGCGGAGCAGGCCAAGCTCCATGCGGAGACGGAATATAAAAAGTATCGGATTATTCAGGATAGGCTGTACGAAAGTGATTTTGACTGTTTCCTTATGCTGGAACAGCAGGTAAATCACGAACTATAAACCGCTTTTTTGCAGCAGAATCGTTACCATGAAAAAGGGGTCATATCCAGCAATCGTCCATTGGAAAATCGGACAAGTGATGCAGATAAGCCATTGAAAAGTCGGACAATCTATGATATAATCATCATGGAAAACAGGGCAAGGAGGCTTTCAGATGATTGCAAGAAAGATCGAAAAGGAATTGCAGCACTTCCATGATGCTCACGAAAAAAGGCACTGCCGATTACTGGCGCACGTCAGGTTGGCAAAACCTTTATCATTTGCGAATTTGGCAAGCAATATGAGTCTTTTGTTGAAATCAACTTTTATGAAAACAAAGCTGCACAGTCGCTGTTTGAGAATGCGCAGAGCAGCAGCGACTTCCTGCTGCGCCTGTCCCAGTCGCCAATGCACTGCTGATTCCCGGTAAAACACTGGCTTTTCTGGACGAAGTGCAGGAATGCAAAGAGATTGTAACGGCTATCAAATTTCTGGTTGAGGAAGGCGGCTATTAGTATATTCTTAGCGGTTCCCTGCTGGGCGTAGACTTGAAGGACGCGCGCTCTGTTCCGGTTGGGTACATGGATGTGCTTGAAATGTATCCGCTCGATTTTGAGGAATTTGCGTGTGCCAACAAGATTTCTCCGAAGATTATCGACGCACTCCGCAAATCTTTTCAGGACAAAACACCCGTCGATGCTGTAATTCACGAGAAAATGATGGAGAGGTTCCGCCTGTATCTCATTGTTGGCGGTATGCCGGCTGCCGTGATGCGCTATCTGGAAACAAACAATTTGCAGGAAGTGCTGCGTATTCAGCGTTCCATCATCACCCTCTACAAGCGCGACATTGCTCGTTATGATCCGGAAGAAAAGCTGTATCTTGAGGACATTTTCGATTTATAGCAATTTTCACCAAGATCATCATTTCTTTACATCAAAAAAAGGGGTATAATAGCCTTGGGAGATGATAAAATACTGCTCGATAAAGTGTGGAAACTGTTGATAGAGGAGTACGAAGCGACGCATGACGCGAAAAAAATTGCGAAGACTTCCCACGTCACCAAGTATACCGTTTACCATTTGAAGAAATGCAACAGAAGACAGGGAGTGTAAACCTCCAAACGTGGCAGTGCGGGCGGAAAACCTTGCTGAGCAGCGGCTAAGTGCATTACGGAAAATCTCACGATTAGCTTGGAAGAACTCCGCACACAGTTAAGTGGAATAATTAAACTGGAAAGTTGAGTACAGTAGCCTTGTGTTGCTGGATGAAAGCGGCGTGAACATTGACATGACCCGCAGATACGGGCGTGCGATTGGTAAGGTGCGGGTGCAGGGCAGAACACCGCTGAACACACCGCCAACCCAGACCATTCTGGCTTCCATCCACTTGACCGTTTAAGCAACATACACCATGTATTCAGATGGTACAACCATGGTTCGTTTCCTCGACTATCTGAAAAACGTGCTGACTCCGACGCTTCATCGGAGCAACATTGTTATCGTGGACAACATGCGGTTAAATCATGTCAAGGGCGTAAAAGAAGCGCTATGCGCGTAGGTGTGATTCTGCTATACCTGCCGCCATACAACCCGGATTTGAACCCGATGAAATGATGTGCTCGAAGATGAATGCTATTTTGAGGAATCTGGGCTGCCAATTACCGCACTTTCGCCGCATATGGTCGTTAAGGTGCTTGGTCTCGTATCCCTTAATGACTGCATAGGTTGATTTGCTGCTGACAGTTATTGACCAGATTTTCGAAAGCTGCTATAATTCATTTTTCATGAGAGTTACGCCTCCATGTGTATAGCATAGAGGAAAGCACCTGAGAGTTGTGGGAGTAATTGCTCCTTACGCTGCTCGGAACGTTGCACACCTCTTCGTGCTAAGCGGTAGGCAACGATTTGTGATCGGCTAAGAATGTAAATTATAACGAAGTCTTTTTTTGAAAGGAAGGAATATTATATGTCTGACAATGCAGTAGAAATTGAACTGAATTTTATAGAGGAAGTCGATTTGTCACGGAATGGCATGATCCGTGAAATCAAAACAGAGTTCGATATTATTAGATTTTGCTTTGGCAATATGAATGAACATAAGCTATTGGCTCGCGAGATGCTTGATCGTATAATTATTATGCCTCTCAGAAAGCTGCTGTGTGAGAAAAATTCTGTTTTGCTAAAGGTTTGTCCTGACTTTAAGATGTTTCCTCTTGTTGGGCAGGATACAGTGTTGAACGATGGAATGCATGCTGTTCTGCCGCCCTTGGGTTTTATGCCTCGAGAAAAATGGCTTTCCATAGAAGAATGGAAAACTCAAACGGTTGCGTATTTCGACAGGACTGAAGAGGAATTCTCTGGCTGGATGTCGATTCATGTGTATGATGCTGTATGTAATGCTTTAAGGGGAGACGAGAAAAAATATTTTGTAAATCAAATGCAACAAAGCAATAGGACAGATAATGGAAATGTCTATCAGGGATATGTTGTTTCATGTGACACTGAAAAAAGTAATGTTTATGCTTTAATGGAGAAAGCAGGATATAATTCCTTAAATCTTTATAATTTTATAAAGCACTTGTCAGATAAAAGAGGAGCTCATATTGATGTAGGTTCTTCCATACTTATACCTATTTTTAACAGATCGGGCAATGGTGGGTACACACTTATCGAGTGCTTGGCGTTACAGATGATTTTGGCAGCTGAAAAACAGATTCCAGAATTAAATGATTATTGGCCAGAAAGTTTGGAAGCAGTTCAGGATATCTAAGCTGTAATTACCATAAGAGCTCACAGTGTTATACGAACATAAACTTCTAGGAAACCATCTACAATGTTCAGAACGAAAGGTGGCAAAACACTACCGACTGCGGAATGAGCGCGGATGAGACTTCGGAAAAGCTACAGTAAGTACATTGACCGTGTGGACAAACTGAACTTCAGGAGTTCACACGGTATTTTTTAAATCATTTCATATATGGAAATTCCTTCGAAAACCGTCACTTCTTTACATCGAGTATATAATAGTCGTGGGAGATGATAAACAATGCTGCACAATGAAGCACGGAAACTGTTGGTAGAAGGTTACGAAGCGACACACAACGCGGAAGCAATTGCGAAGATATTCCACGTCAACAAGTACACAGTTTACTATTTGGAAGAACAGAAACAGAGTACAGGAAGCGTTAACCTGCAAACGTGGCAGCGCGGTCGAAAAGCTCTGCTGAATAGTGCGGATAAAGCACGCCTTGCGCAATGCATTACGAAAAATCGCACCATCAGTTTAGAAGAACTGCGCGCAGTTGGGATTGAAAGTCAGCATTTCGACTATGAGTCGAGTGGTTTGTGCATTGGGATTTCGCGTGAAAAAAGTCGGCCATTCGGCGACAGAACGGGAGCATCCCCGATGTGCAGGCAAAACGTATCAGGTGGAAAGAGTTAAAATTGACGATTGAACATTGGAGACTTGTGTTTCTGGACGAAAGTGGCGTGAACATCGGGATGACATGTAGGTACGGACGAGCCATCGGGAAAGCGCACGTGCATGGTAGCGCACCGCTGAATGTGCCGACAAGTCAAACTGTTCTGGCACCTGTCCGATTGAACGGTCAAATCACCTACACCATGTATCCCGGCGGAACAAGTGGCGAACGTTTTCTGGACTATCTGAAAAACGTGCTCATTCCGACGCTTCCTTGACTTAATCTCGAATCTTCTATAATCGAAGATTCGATAGGTAATGTTACAAAGGCGGTAGATCTCAGGAATTTGGGAATTATTGCACCTTGCAAACAGAGTGCACGATTGTTATAGGAAAAGGAAAGAAACTAACGTTTTTGCCACAATGGACTTCTTTCTGAGTGCTGGAAGAGATTCAGCGGATGATAGTAGCATAGCATCATCCGTGCAAGTTGCATTGGCGAGCAGAATTATTTTGCCCCTAATGCCCCAAGCCCCGCTAATGCAGAACAGGCTCTGCGGTTGTAGCGCATAGCTCACCCGAAAAAAATCAGAACATCTGCCAAAGGCAAAAGTGCTTATGACCATATCTGCCACTGTTGGCACGGTAGAGACATTGGCACTTGTCTTCATGCGCATTTGGGCGGCACACGCTGATTTTGTTCTATGTTATGAATGAGCAAATTCCAGAACTCGTCCAAAGATTTTCTTTGAACACCGCCACAGGCACCTACCCTCGCAGCAAGCGCTCTCCAAAATAGAAAAAGCCTTTTTCAAAAGTGCCCCTGTAATCCGGAAGAGTGTAGCAAAGGAAATGCACAACAGAAAGAATCAGCCACATTTGTTCGATGTCTCGCTGTTTCTGAAGCTAGCATTTATCAAAGGCAAGTTTCTGCTTGCAGCTTCTGAAAAACGCCTCAATACTCCAGTGCTTTGCATACATTTCAAGAATTTCCTGCTTGGAAAAATTCGTCTGCGTCGAGATGAATACTCGCCGTGTATCGGGATTTCCAAAGGGCTTTTTCGAATAGCACAGCAAAACAACCGCTTTTTCGCAGTTGCTCACTTTGCCCTCATGGCGATACGCATAGAAACGCGATGACCAACAGTCGCGAGGCTGACATTCGGATCACCTTTGCGGATGACAGTGGCAAATGCTTTTGCCTGCTGTCGAATCTGGTTGGGATAGATGATGCGGTAGGTGTGCAGTGCACCAATAGTCTCGGAACCTTTCTGCGCCAAAACTTTCCATGATAGCCGGGCATGAAAACCGAATGGATGGTTGCCGTTATGTGCTCCAAGTAAACATCGGAAAGAATTTTTCTGAATCGAAGCTGGTTGAGGCTATTACAAATTTTTTCCAATCGTTTTACAATGTACTCATGTGACATCTCCTTTCGTGGGGGAGAATTGAGTGGTGTTAGTATCTTCATTCTATTACCGCCATGAGGAAATTCCTCTATTTTTTGGGTTGCCTTTTGGAATCTGCTCGCTTATAGTTTAATACTATTTTCGGATTGACCTGAGCCATCTGCTTGCGCCTTTTCATCCGGAAATAGTATAATAGAATAATATGCATAGAGATCTACTAAAAAGCATTTATGGTCTAATCACTATTCCGCCTTTTGCTCTGTACTATAAATGAGCAAATAGTGAAAACTGCACAAGGCACATCGAAATAAGAAAATTGTTCGGTCACGAATCGCAATTTATCACGTTTTTTTATAACCCAAAGGCTACAGCAGAATCGCGGTTTTTGTGCATTTATTCAGATTTGCTCGTTTATAGCTCTGTATACTTATTCAGCTCATCTTCTAACTGTTCAATTTCAGAATTTAGTTTCACCAATTCATCATTAGTAAAACCCAACTTGGTACATTTGTGCTTATAATATTTTTCAGGAAAAGATTTTAACCAGCTGCTTAAATCAAATGAATGAGTTGTAATCATTGATAATGCAAGGTTGATTAAAAAGATTACAATAGGAACAATGGTGCATACATTCGCAAATAGACTAACTGTAGAATTGTCGCGTCCGAAAATTTGACTCAAAAGTCCGCCTAAAAACACTACGGTAATTCCAATCATTAACATTACTATCAAGTTTCTAACATGTATTTGACTTTGCTCTGCTTTAGTCCGTTTGAACAATAGTTCATCTCTTCGGCGTACTTTGTCCGGCAAAGTAATATTAATTAACCTTATTTTCTCTTCTATTGCATTCTGCTTAATAGTCGCCTTCTCTCGCTCATATTGTTCTCTGTATAATACAGCTTCAGCCTCGGCTTTCAACTTAAAATCTGCTAACCGAGACTCGCCCTCAGCGATGCCTTCAGTCTTACCATCATTGCGTATTGCTTGAAGGATTTCTAATGGCGTAGCATCAGAGATTGCCTCGGGATCCCCTAATGTTTTTTCCATTAGTTTTTCCGATACAAGACGACTTCCCTTTAGAGCATAGCATTGTTCACTTGTTATTTCTCCGCTTTCCCTTAGTTTGTTTATTGTAGCGCTAAGTTTGTGCAACACCTTTGTATTAGGTTGAAAAGCAAGCATAGCATTTGAAATAATCTGCTCCTGATTCATTTTTACAATTTGTATCGGATCACTGAGCCACAAGTACGTTCCGAAAAAAGCATCGGTCATTAAGCATGGAATTGTTGTATTCTTATAGTCTATCTTTGAATAGTATTCATTCGCAATTTTGCACAGTGCACAATTAGATGACACAAAAATGTAATTGCAATCCGGAATATAAACAGGACGCTGCCCTGCACGTAATATGTGTATCTTAGAAATTGACTTCACATCAATTTCAATAGTAGCTCGTTGAAGCACCTCATCAAAATATGGATTTGTTTCGCGATAATATTTAGTAATGGCATCATATACTGCACCTTCATCAATGACGAAACGAAAGTTATCCTTAGAGTATTCAGCGTCAATAATATCAATACCGAGATTGGTTATTTTTTGCTTCAAGTTGTATCCATATTCTTCAACATCATCCCGGCTTGCACCCTGGTTCCTGAAATATTCTATTGTTTCTGACGACTTCGCACGATCATATTCTGGATTTTCCATCCATTTGGCAGCACTTGAAATAATATGTGCCATTTCATCGTATGTATGTTTGAAAATTGCACATTTTGCACCTTTTTGTTTTGTACTTTCAAGAAGCGATTGGTAATATTGCGTTCTACCTGCCGTGTCAATACCGAGCATCAGAAAAACCGGTGGAGCATCAAAAACAATAGTGACCTCTTCCAAAGAGTGAAGTGTTGTTAATTCGTTTTCATGAAATGTCAAACAATCAGCAAGGATACTGCCAGTTACAATAGCTGTGACATACTCAAGAAGTGGAGATTTGCTTTCCTTGAGAGACAAGATAAATGAACCGAATAAATAATCGATTTTTCCGTCTGTATTCTGCGCTTCAATATGCCCAGAAAAATGCTCCAGCTTTTGAGCGTCCACATAAGCAATGATTATAGAACTTGCTTTCTTATCATCATAATTGACTCCTTTCCTTTGAACAAATTCTTTAAATGCACTAACAAGCTGCGCATACTTGGACTCGCTGCCAATTATCTCTTCTTCCATGCTTGCGAATTCATGAATTTTGCTGGTTGGGCGATAACGTCCGAAATAATTCTTTTTTGTTAAGTACTCTTTTGATAGGGCAATGCCAAGTATGCTACGCATTGCATAATAATTAATTTTGTATCCAAATTCGGATTCAAAATCATCGACTAAATCAGGTATCTCTATCGTTCTGTATTGTTTTCTGTAGATCAAAAGTAAAACAAGCCTCATGTGTGCCTCAAGATAGTCATACGTTGATAGCCCACTTCTTAGGACTGCATAACAACTAATCTTTCGAATATCAGCTGCACTTGCCATAGAAATCACCTACTTTCCATAATAATCTGCAAAATGTATAGCTATTTACTAAACAAACAGCAGCGAAACTCTATCAGACGTCAATTTCAACGGATATTTTCTCAATCATTAAACCCAAATTTCTCAACCTTAAGCGTTTTGCAGTTTTCATTGACTGTTCTAACGGTCGTGACGGGTGTTCCATCCGGCATGGTAGCATCGACTAACAGCTTGATTTCAACGGTGGCCCCATCGACTTGCAGCAGATGGTTGATTACCTCATCCATGAGGCTTCCTACATTCTTGACAACACGGGTTGCATCAAGTGTCGTCAGCATTTCGAAATGGCAATTCTGCGGCTTTGGCGGCTGAACGGGCGCAGCTGTTGCTGTCTGCGTGGTGCTTGCAGGTGTGCTTTGCCCATCATCACTGTTGGCGAAATTGTCAGCAATGACCGATGACTGCGATAAAACCGGCTGTGCAGCATGTGTCTCCGACGCCTTTTGTTTGAGTGCAGCAAGCTGCTTTACCAAATAGCCGGAGCGATCCACAAAGCCTACATACTGGTTGTATTTCAACGCAGTGTATTTGCCATCACTCACACTGTCCGCATAGGCAAAGTATTCTTCGGAGTTGACACCTGCCTGAATTGCATTCTGAAGTACCTCAAAGGAAGCAAGGCGCGGCAGATAGCAATAGGTGCAGAGCAGCTTCCACAGATCACCAACATTGATTTCATTGCGGTTTTGCCACAGAAGATTCTCCATCTGCATGTTCAGCAAAGCAGGCGCCCATTGGGTAATAAGCTGCTCATTCTGCTGCATCTTCCTGACGGCCTTTGAAACAATGCTGTCACTGCCGCCGCGAATGCTGATTTCATCCCAGATGATGGTCTTCAAGTCGATTGCTCGGTCAATATAAGGAACAAGCAGATGGCAGTACGTTTCCATAATGCGAGATTCAACCGTCTGATTGCTTCGATTCAGGTTGTTTTCCGTTTCTCGATTCTGTGCTGCATCAAGGTTCAAGTCAATACTGTCTTCCTTAATGGACTTCCACGCGAGGAAGCGCTTGACCTCTTCGCGAAGCGCACTCATTGTGTTTTGGTCAGGAGCGATGAACGCCAGCATATTCCGATAGATGCGCGGAGATGTACCACGCGTATTCAGAATGTTCTCGGCGGCCTGAATGGCTAAATCTGCGGGATTGTTGCTCTTGTAGGTCTGGTTGTATTTCAGAATGACAAGACCCACATCTTGTTCGTCGCTGACATCCATGGAGGTTTCCGGGCAAATGTGCAAGCGACCGAACGGACGCTCCTTGCGAATCGTTTTGAGGCGACGTTCAATCTCCATTTCCACTTCTTCGTTGGAGCGCTGACTGGCGCGGTCTTCAACCGTCTTGCGCAAGGTCGGACGAGTATCAAACCAGAAGCGGTCGTTGGAAGGATTGCTGTAAAGGTACGTCAGAGAGGATTGAAGCGTGTTCAGGGCATCGTTGAAGATAGCGATGTTCTGTCCCGGCTGCACAGCACCAAGGCGAATGCGAGAGGTTTCCAGACCGCGAATGCTGTCGCTGCGAGTGCTGGGGGCACTGCCCAACATAATGGTACGCGCAACACGGCGGGCAACCATATCCTTGGAAAAGCGCGGAACTTCCACATCCTTTTGATATGGAATGGAGTTTTTGCCGTCCACTTCATGGTCAACGATGGCATTCCAGTTGTCGCCCACATGGCGGGTTAGCTCGTCACGAATGTTGGGTACATCCAGCGGAATCGAGCTGGGCATGATGAGAAGTCCGCCGTCTTGGTGCATCCAAAGTTCATGGACGACCGCGGCCATCAGGCGCAAAACGCCGCGCGTTTTCTGGAATTTCTCAATGGTTGCCCAGTCTTCATAGAGACGGTCGAAGATTTCCGGGTGAATCGGATAGCAGGAACGCATCCGTTCATAGTAGTCCACTTCCTTGGCTTCAGTCGGGAAATCAGCGGCATTCTCCTGATACATCCGGCTAAATTCACGGCAGACGTTGTCGCGTGCTGTTTCGTCCTTGCAGTTGAGGAACAGACGGCGGCGAACAATCTCGAAGCCTTCGTTTGCCGCAACAGGCTTCCAGATGGATTCCATGCGCCCAAACGTATGTTCAATGGCAGCCAAGGCTCGCTGTCCAAAACTGGCTTCGCGGCTTTCCTCGCCTGTGATTTCATAATCGGATTCGGGAATAGACGCAACAACAAGCGTATTTTGGGATGCGCGTGCTGCTTCCGTGATTTCCTGCACGAAGACAACCAAGTCATCGAAAGTACCAGCGGGCAAATCCGTCCGATCGCGAATCTTTCGCGCATATGCCACAAGCTCATCAATCAGCACGACGCAGGGGCCGCATTTATCGAACAGATTCTTGAGCGTTTCGCTGCCGGGAGATACGCCCTTTTTGTCGGATTCCTTCACATAATCGTAGAGCTTCATGTTGCCGGCTTCTTTGGCAAGCTGATACGCCATTTCGCCCCAGAGCGTGTTGACGGTGCCGCCAGGCAAATCCACCGGACGCTTGCTCTTGGCAGGTTCAAGGGCTGTACCAACCAGCACGGCAACACGGCAAATCGGCAGACTGTCCACTTCTGCTTCTTCCAGCACGGGTTTTAAGTTAGGCAGCTTGACGATGGACGCGCGCCCGCGCAGCAAGTGATACAGCGCCAGCATACTGTGCGTTTTGCCGCCGCCAAACGCCGTTTTCAGCTGAATGACAGGCTCGCCGTCCTTCCCGGTGACGCGGCGAATAGCTTGCACCAGCAGTCCTTTCATGCCTTCGGTTAGATAGGTGCGGGAGAAGAACTCCACCGGGTCGCGGTACTCATAAGCGCCCTCTCCGCGAGCCACTTGCGCCAAATCAGCGGCAAATTCGGCATTCTTGTATCGCCCCTGCGCCACGTCGGGGTGCGGCTCAATCACATCGCGCCAGCAGGGGAGACCAGCCATCGGCGTAGTCTGCATGACACCCAGTGACTTTTTGCCAGCGCCGGCATCCATACCATTGGAAGTGGATGCCATCGACCCCTGCGCAGAGCCATATGCCACCATGCGATACAGCTCTTGCAATTTCTGCTGCGACTCCTGATCAATGCTGCCCATCAACAGCGACATGGTGTCCAGTGCGCGGGCAGTTTCCTTGTCTGTGAAGTCCGTGCCGGTGAAATGCGCCCATTTGTTCCGAACATCCAGAATCTCGCTGACCCAAGAGCGCGCCGTGTTCGGCAGACGATATTTGAACAGGTTTTGCCAATGACTGATAATCAAGCTCAGGCAGTTGGACACATCCAGCGCATCCTGACGATCAGCATAGTCTGCCAAATAGGCAAGACGCTCATAATCGCGGGAATCGCGGATATATGACAAGACGCCTGATTTCCACCATGCGTCATTGATTCGGTATTCCGGGATGCTCTGCAATTGCTGTAAAACATAGCCAGACAGCGTTTCGCGCATGATGCCCAGCGCCTGACTGATGATTTCGTGATTCGACATACTTTACTCCTCCGTATCCTTACAGTAACTCCATCTTTATCTGCACGGGGATTTCCGCCTGCATCTGCGCCGCCGCGGACTGGATGTCCGGCCACGCTACGACCAGATTGTTGTAGGCGTAGCCCTCCTGCGCCCAGTTCTTGCGCTCGCAGATGGTGTACAGGCGATACGCCAGCGCCTTGGCTTCCTCGGCGTTGCTGCCGAAAATGTTCAGCACAATGGCAGCGCACGCCTTCACGCCGCCGACTTCCATCGCGCGGGCGAGCTGCTGGGTCAGCAGCCAAGTGCAGGATTCGTGCGTATCAACGCTTTCAGGCAGTTCGTCGCGGGTTTTCAGGCGCACTTGTCCCTTCGCTGCCATCAGCACGCCGTGTTCCGCCAGCGCCTGCACACTGGTGTTCTTGGCGCGGGCGAGAATGTCCGCATCGCCGAACTTGATGTTGTTGAACGCATACTGGCTGAACAGCTCCACGCAGAAGCGGCTTTCGCGGTCGAGTTCGCCTTCCTGCTCGTTGTAGAAGGCATCCAGCTCCTGATTGATGATTTGCAATGCAGCGCGCACGCTCATGGGCTTGCCGTCCGCTTCCAGCACGCTCTTGTAGCGGCTGAACACGCCAATGCCGGGGCCGATGGCGGACTGCGCCAAGTCCACAGGGGCAATGTTGGCGGATTGCAGCTTTTCCAGCGCCGGGCGCATTTCCCGGTGGAGGGCATTGATGAACTCGCGGCGGGTGGCGCTGCCCGTGGTTTCGTCGCGCTTGCGGCAAACAAGGACGATGCTGGATGCGAGTGCGTTCGTGCCGCTGGCAATCGTTCGATTAGCCAGTTCTGTGCGCATAGGCCATGTGCCTGTAATGGAGAAGCCTGCGCGAATGATGGCGGACAGCATGGTTTCCCAGCCTGTTGAAGCTGTTGTGTCTTCTGTGTCCGTCTCACTTTGCTTGAACGCATAGTAGATGGTTACGGGAATATCATCCCGCGAATAATCATGGAGACGGCAGCAGGTGTTGAACATGCCGTCTTCAAAGAAATCGCGTGCTTTTTCCACGCTGCCATCAAAGCGATAAGGCGTTGCAACCAGTTCCTCTGCTTTCGGTACAAGCATTGTGCGGAAGAGCTTCGGATAGGTTTCTTTGAGTGCTTGCCGCATCCAAACATAAAAAAAATCTGATAAATCCGCATAACCAATATTGTCATAATAGGGCGGATCTGTAGAAACCACAACATTACGAAGTCCGGAATCGCTTTGGGCATCAAATTGGCGTACCGTTCCCTCTTTTTGCTGTTCAAATCGTTCAATGACTTTAATTATGCTTCCCAAGCTTGTGGTATAATCACCAGCAGCATTGTTGAACACATTGTTTTCTGCATAATCCCAGACCATGGGGATTGCTTGACGTGAAAACAAATTTCGTACTTGAGTTTTTGTTACTTCCCAACGACATAGTGCATTGTCAATATCGGTCATTCTACTTACGCCAAACGCCAAATACACCCCGACCGCCTCGCCATACGCCCTTGCACCGCTCCCGCCCTCGGACAGCGCAATGTGGTCGTTAAACACACCCGCCGCCACGGCATCCGCTTCGGCTTTCTGCTGGGCTTCGGAAACGAGGGAGGAGAAGGTGGTTAGGGCGGTAAGCTGGCGGTTGGTGAAAAGGTCGGCAAACGTCGTTAGCCCATAATTAGGTGTCTTAAAATCACGCGGATTTTTAGGAAGTTTTGCATCCGGATAATCTTCTGGGCGAACAACAATTGCTGCATGAAGCTGCTCACTATTTGCTGAAAGATAAACTCTACCATGTGAACCTTCGGCTACTACGGCAATTAGTTTTGAGTTCATTTGACCATTTTTCCCCGCATTACGGATATAGGGAAAATCCACGGAAGAACCACATTTCAAACACGTTGCACCTTTTCTGTCTACTGTGCCCTCTTCCTTATGTGAGCCCTGCTGAACAGTGTATTCAAAGCCATCTGTCGTATATGTAGCCTTTATCCAAGCCTCATGTCCTTTTTTCTTTGAAAGCGTAAAAGAACGTACCAGCGGCATTTCGCACCCGCACGCCGGGTTTGGACACTTCACCGTTCGCGCCCAAATCCACGCAATCACGGTGGCTTCGCTGCCATCTTCCAGCTTCGCCTTGGGGTACAAATGCCCGATGCGCTTGCAGGCTTCCTGCTTCATCCATTCGCCGTAATAGCGCACATCCTCCGCCAGCCCGGCTGCGCCCTTCCAGCCCTGATTGGCAGCGCCCTGCCGCTGTGCTTCCGGGTTCACGGGCGAACGTCCGGCAAACTTCGGCGGAATCTCAATCATCGCCTTGTTAATCATCACCGCCACGGGGTTCAGGTCGTGGGCGTGGGCTTCCAGCCCAAGGCGCTGAGCTTCCAGCGGAATCGCGCCGCCGCCTGCGAAAGGATCCAGCAGCGCGGGCGGATTGCCGTTTGTGGACTTCATAATCTCCGCCTTGGCTTCCGCCAGAATGCCCTCGTCATTGCTGTTTTCCCATTTCACCAGCCGCGTCAGAATGCCAAACAGCCGCTCGCGCTCCTGCTGCTGGGCTTCCTCGGTGGGGAACTGCTCCGGATGGCTGGACGGGTCATCCACCAGCGACGACCAAATGACCGCGCGAGCCGTGGCCAGGGGTCGCCGTGCCCACCATAGATGCAGCGTGCTGGGATGGCCGTGGCGAATGGATTTTTCGCGGGCAGATTCCGCGTTGATGGCCTCCAACGGAAGGGCAACCTCGATGAGTTTCTTTATCGTGGGCATCATGTGCTTCCTCACTTTTCTATTTCGCCGTTTCGCATCAAATCGGCAATTTCATAATTCACGCTGCAAGCGCCCAAATCGGGCGGATTGCGGAAGGGCTTGCGGATGTAGGTGGTTGTTGTTTGCGCGCCGTCCACTTCGACCAGCGCCAGAATGAACTCATCCGGCTTGTTGAGCGCCGTCAGAATTTCGTTGCGGGTCACGGTGACAGTCGTTGCGCCCTTCTGCCTGCCCTTGACTTCCAGAAAGCGTAGGCAAGGCCCGCCGTGGCGCTGGTTCTCCGGAATCACGGATTCAATGTCATACCCGACATTCTCCGCAGACACATCTCGCGGCGCATATCCGCGCTGCGTTTCCCGCTGCATCACCGCTTGCATGGCGGCGCGTTCGATGGCATCCCGGTTCGCGCTGAACAGGCTGCCCTCGTTCGGTCTGCCCATCAGCCGGTTCAGCAGTCCAATCGGCACAATCAATGCGCCGCCAACGATGACCGGCGGACAGGGCGACACCATCTTCTCCTGTGCAAGCTCCGCCAAGCGGCGCTGCATTCGCGCCTGCAAGTCATCCGCGCGGCGCTGGGCGTTGGTCGAGTTCAGCTTGGCGTTTCCTTTGCCGGCGGCTTCCTTTTCCTTCAAGTCAGCTGCCCGCAAATCCCAATACTGAATCTCGCAGGTCAAACGATCCTTGACGGCGCGGGCAGTTCTGTCTGCCATCTTCACGCGGTGCGCCTTGACCTCGCTGTAATGCTTCGGCACAATGTTCGCCACCGCATAGCCTACCGCCATGTCTTCGAGATTCTGCGCCAGCCACGGCTGCTTGTGCGCATACGCCAGCACCGCGTCCTGTTCTTCTTCCGTCACCGGGCAGTAATCCAGATACGGTGCGTAGCCTGCATTCCGCGCCTGCCCTGATTCGTCCATTTCCACAAATTGCAGTGTTTTGCTGATGACCCGGCGGCTGCCGTCGGGCAGGACGTGTCCATCCTGGATGGCATCCTCAATGTAGAACAGCAGGCGGATTTTTTCGCTGGGGTCGTTTTCATCCACCAGCACCGCGCCGCGTTTCAGCACATCGGCATTCTGTTCGCGGATGAGGTCAATCACCGCTTCCAGCAGCGGATGCCCCGGACAAATCTGGTCGGCAATGGGCAGCCCCTGCATGTTGCAGTATTGCTTGTCAAAGCAGACACGCTCGTACTTGGATGCCACCGGCACGCCGAAGCCAATCAGCTGGTCGCGGGAGCGAATCCTGTACGGAACGCTGATGATTTCGTAGCGGCCGGGTTCGCGCTTGCGGATGATGCCGCCCCAGACGGTGAATGCTTCGATAAAGAACGCTTCGATGAAGTGCGGCTGCAGCTTGTGCGCTTCCATGCGCTCCATTTCTTCGCGAATCGCCATCACCTTGTGGACGTCCATCGTGTCCTCGGTCAATGCGCGTTCTTCCAGCAGCTTCCGCAGCGCATCTTTATCCAGCGCCTTGTCCACCACCTGATACAGCTTTGCGCGGGTTTCCGGCGCATTGCCGTAGCGGATGGCCTCAATCAGCAGTTCCCGAAGTGAACGGTTGTCGAAATTCGTCTTGCCCAGAATGTCGAACACCTTGCCGCCCAGCGCAGCGCGTTCCTCTTCCAGCTTTTCAAACAGCCGCTGGAAAACAGCGCCCTCGCGTGTCTCCTTGGAAACAAGATTCCACAGGTGACACACCTCGGTCTGCCCGATGCGGTGGATGCGCCCGAATCGCTGTTCCAGCCGATTGGGATTCCAAGGCAGGTCGTAGTTGACCATCAGGTGCGCACGCTGGAGGTTGATGCCTTCGCCCGCCGCGTCTGTCGCAATCAGGATGCGGACATCCTTATCCTGCTTGAACAGCGTTTCCACCTTTCGACGCTCATCCCGCAGCATTCCGCCATGAATCGTTACGACTGCTTCTTCTCTGCCCAGCAGCGTCCGAATCTTCGAGCAGAGGTAGTTCAGCGTGTCGCGATGCTCGGTGAAGATAATCAGCTTTTCCCGCTGACCGTTGCCGTCAAACATGAGCGCATCATCTTGCAGAATGGCGGAAAGTTCATCCCACTTCCTGTCGGCTCCGCTCGTGCGCACGGCATTCGCCATTGCTTCCAGCCGTTTCAGCGTGGTAATTTCGGCTTCCAGTTCCGTAATTGTCTTGGAAGCGGAAGCCTGATCCGCAATCTGTTCTTCCTCCGCTTCAAGGTCAGCAGCAGGGATTTCGTCCAGATCATCCGGATCTTCCGGCAAGTCAAACTGCCAAGGAAGCTCCGCCGCCCGTTTTCCGAGCTTTTCCTCTGCCAATCGGGTTTCAAGTCGCTCACGTCGGCGATGCAGTGATTGGTAGATGGCTTCCGGGGATGAAGCCAATCGGCGCTGCAAGATGGTCAAGGCAAAGCCAACGGAACTTCTGTGCGTGCCGTCCAGATGGTCTGCGCGGTTGAACTCCTCCTGAACGTAAGTTGTTACGTTCGTATACAGCTGCGCCTCCATAGGGGATAGGTCATAATTGACTGTGTACGCAATGCGCTCTGGGAACAGCGGCGTTCCGTCGAATTTCAGCAGGTCTTCCTTGACCAGCCTGCGCATCACATCGTTGACGTCAATCGACTGATTGCTTGTCCGGCAAGCGCCCTCAAAGCGATCTGGGTCAACCAGCGACATGAACAGCTGGAAGTCCTCTTCCTTGCCATTGTGCGGCGTCGCCGTCAGCAGCAGAAAATGCCGCGTGATGCTGGAAAGCAGTCGTCCCAACTGGTAGCGCTTGGTGTACTTGACTTCGCCGCCCCACATGGTGGCTGACATCTTGTGCGCCTCGTCGCAGACAATCAAGTCCCAGTCTGTAACTTTGAGCTTTTCCTGTAACTCCGTATTTCGCGCCAGCTTGTCAAGGCGTGCAATACAGAAGTTCATTTCTGTAAATACATTCCCGGTAACTGCTGATTCCAGCCGATCATTCGTGAGAATTTCAAAACGCAGATGAAACTTCTGAAAAAGCTCATCCTGCCACTGTTCTGCCAGATTTCCGGGCGAGACAATCATGCAGCGCTTCAAATCCCCGCGGATAATCAGTTCCTTCAGCAGCAAACCTGTCATGATGGTTTTGCCAGCACCAGGGTCATCAGCCAGCACATACCGCAGCGGAAGCCGCGGCAGCATTTCTTCATAGACAGCGGAAATCTGGTGCGGCAGCGGCTCGATGGCTGATGTATGCACAGCAAGGTATGGGTCAAACAGGTGCGCGAGGTGAATCCGATAGGCTTCTGAGACGAGACGCAGCTTATCGCCGCCAACATCGAAACTCCACGGCAGGCTCTTTTCCAGAACCGTTAGGGAAGGTTCATCCTCCCGATAAAGAATCTGCGACCCCGTTGACCCTCGATTCGTCTTGTAGAACACCTCCATGCTGGACGAACCATACCACTTTGTTGACACGACCGTCACCGCTTCGCCCGAAAGCAAACCTTCAACGATACTGCCGTTTGATAGTTCTTCAAGCCTTGCCATAAGCGGTACCTGCTTTCTTATGCGTGATGTGCTTCTTGCTCTGGCTCTGCATCTACAAATTCCATAATATCTGTGATGCCACAGTTCAGAGCTTTGCAGATTTTGCCGAGAACTCCTGTTAAAACGTTCTGATTCTTGCCGAGCTTGGCGATGCCATTGGTGCTGAGTCCAGCGGCCATGCGAAGGTCTTTCTTCTGCATGTCGCGGTTAATCAGCATTTTCCAGAGCTTTTTATAGCAAATCGCCATAAAGACACCTCCATGACAAGGTTGAAACCTTATTCCAGTATACCATAGATATTTTATTTCCGCAACATAAAATTGAGTATCTCAACGATTACGCACTGTCCAGACATGATGAACCAAGTTCCCCACAATTACAGAAACAGTCATCCGTAGCTTCAAAACGCCACCCCCCTCAAAAAGTTGAGAAGCTTTGAGAACGTTTGAGAAGAAATGAGAAGCTTTGAGAAAGTTTGAGAAAAAAATCTGTGCTATACTATATCGTGTTATCAAGCACTCCCGCCACCAGCCCACCTACTTGATAACACATCACCCCCGCTGCGCCCACAATCAGCAGCGCATAGCATCCAACAGGACAAATTAGCAGCGAACAGCACAAAACAAGACGAAACAGCACAAAATAGCACGCTTTAGCAAATAAACCTGTGCTATGATAGTATCGTCGGAAGTTCGCAGTCACCGACCAAGGCAATCAGCGTCATGCTGACTGCCTTTTTTGCATCCTGCTGTGCATTTTGAAAGGAGGTGGTCGCCTTGGCTGCCACAGACTGACCACGGTTTTCGCAGGCAGACTGCACTCGCAGCCTGTCTATTTTGTTGCCGCAAATGCGGAGAAAGTGAGGAGCATATGAGAGTATTCGGCAAAATCAACATCATCGGGCTGGATAACGGCTACGGGAACATCAAGACGGCGAACGGCATTTTTCCGGCGAGCGTCACTCGCTGCGAGGCTGAACCGGCGCATGCGCAGGACGTGCTGGTGTACGATGGCAAGTATTACGTCATCGGCGCGGGGCATCGGGAGTTCACGCTGGATAAGGTCGGCAATCAGGATCACTACCTGCTGACGCTGGCGGGCATCGGGCAGGAGCTGTGGTGCAATCAGCTGACCACGGCGGCTGTTCATCTGGCGGTCGGACTGCCGCTGACGTGGGTCGGCGACCAGCGCGAGCAGTTCCGTGCCTATCTGTCGCAAAATCGGCATGTAGATTTCAACTGGCGCGGCATCAACTATCATGTCGATTTGGTCGGCGTGGACGTGTACGCGCAGGGGTATTCCGCCGTCATTCCCGAAATGCGGAAATTCACCGGGGCGAATATGCTGTGCGATATTGGAAACGGCACCATGATTGTCATGGCGATTAACGACCGCAAGCCGGTGCTGGATCAGTGCTTCACAGAGAAGTACGGCACTTACCAGTGCGTGCTGAAGGCGCGGGAAGCCTTGACGCGGCTCTGCGGGAGGACAGTGCCGGACGTGACCATCGAGCAGGTGATGCGCGAGGGCACGGCTGATGTTGCGCCCGAATATGTGCAGGTCATCCGCGAAGCCGCGGCGGACTATGCGGCGGAAATCATGCGCAAACTGCGCGAGCATGAATACGACCCCAAGACGATGCGGCTGTGGATTGTGGGCGGCGGCGGTTGCCTGATTCGCAACTTCGGGAAGTATGACCCCAATCGCGTGACTATTATCGCTGATATTCACGCCTCCGCCAAGGGGTACGAGTATCTGGCGGAGCGGCGTTTGCAACGTGAGGCGAGGGCGCGGTGAAAGAGATTCTGCGCACGACGATTCGTCTCTATGCGGAGAAACCCGCCGACCGGGAGGCGTTGCGGCTGCTGCGTCAAGTGCGGGAGGAACAGCACTTGCGCTATGCGGATGCTATCGTGGCGGCGGTCAATGCGCACTATGGGCAAGCGCGGCAAGGCTGCTTCGATCATCAGCAGCGGGAGGAAATCTGCGGCATTGTCCGCGAAGAGTTGGCAGCATCGCTGCTTCGATGCGCTGGGCAAACACCGGCAGAGACATTGAAGGACGAGAACGCGCCGGACGAGACCGACCTCGACAATCTGCTGAACATGATGGGCAGCTGATGCGAAAGCGCACCAAATATCTTTCTGCTGATGCGCGGAGAGACTTGGATGGCATCAGACGGCATCAAATGCGCACCAGCGGGCATGAGCATCCAACGGGCGGCAAACCCGCCGGAGTCCAGAGGCGGAGCACTTTGGTCAGTGTTCAGAGGCGAAGCCTTTGACCCATAGGGAGGCACGCCGACCGATAAAAGTGATGCTGTGCGTCACTTTGTAGTGGGTAGTCTCTGCCGCAATCAGAGGGAACCGGTCGCTGCGCTCCCGCCGCCCGCAAGCAAGGAGGTACTATACGAGCAAAATCAGAGCAACCTGGCACAACGGCCGTGCCGGAAAGAACGGTGTGTTCACCACCAAGCACAATGACCGCAATTTTGACGTAACCCACGCCGAACACATCCATCCGGCGAAAACGCAGGAGAACGTCTATTGGGACTGGCTGAATGGAATGCGCACAGGCGAAAGAAGCGCAGACGTTCCTTCCTTTGAGGAGGTTGAGCGGATTTTTTTCGAGCGGCATTATTCCGATTATGTCGCCGGGCAATGTGCGCGCAACGCCGAGCGCCGCCACACAGAGCGCAACCGAACCGTGGAGCAGATTCGCCGCGACAAGCGCACCTGCCCGGAAGAAACCATCTTCCAGTTCGGCAAAGAGGGCATCGGCGCAACGCCGGAGCAGCTATTAGACATTTTCACAGCGTTCAAGCAGCAGTTCGAGGAGCGCTACGGCAAACACGTCCACATGCTGGACTGGGCGATGCACTGCGACGAAACGACGGTGCACATTCAGGAGCGCCACTGCTTCGACTATGTGAACAAGTACGGCGAGGTCGAGCCGAAGCAGGAAAAGGCGCTGGCGCTCATGGGCATTCCGCTGCCGCAGCCGGACAAGCCGCCGGGACGCTACAACAACCGCAAAATCACCTTCGACGCGATGAATCGGCTGATGCTGATTGAAATCGCGAAGGCGCGCGGCTTGGACATTGAGGAGCAGGTAAAGTACGGCGGCAAGAATCATCTGGAAAAGCTGGATTACATCATTGCCAAGCAGCTCGAAACCATCCGGAATCAGCAGAAGCAGCTGGCCGTGCAGAATCAGCAGATTCAGGCCCTGACTGCGCAGATTGCCGAGAAGGATGCCGAGCTGGACACGAAGCTGTTCCGCCTGTCCGATGTGGATTTGCTGATTGAACAGGTCACGGACATTTGCTACGAAAAAGCCGTGACCGCCGTCAGCGAGAGCATGAATAAAACGGCGCTGGACAAAGTGGCGGCGGGCGTTGACCGCACCATTCGGGCAGCCAAGTCGCCCAGCAGTGGGCTTGGCGCTCCCTTCATCGGCATGGTGGAGACGTGGCTGGGCAAAGCGAGAGAGGATGTGTTCAGCGCGCTGCTTTCGATGGCGGATGACGTGCGGCGACGGCTGCTGTCGCCCACCATGCACGAAATCATGAAATGCAGCATTGCGGAGACGGCGCGCCCAGCCGTGGTGGAAAAGCTGCGCCCCAAACTGCGGGATGATGCCTATCCGAAGAAGCGCCCCGATGCGTGGGCACGATAAGCATTGCAGGAGATGAGAACATGAGCGACAACACGGAAATCGACTGGTCGCCGCCGATGCCGGATGACCAGATGGCCGCCGCCTACCAATCTGTACAAGCCAAGTTGACCCACACCGCTGGCGGCGAAGTGCGCAATACGCTGCAAAACTTCGTCACGGCGCTGACCCATGATCCGGTTTTTGCCGGAAACATCCGCAGAAATCTGTTCAAGGAACGCATGTCGATGACCTGCCCCGTCTGGTGGACGCGGAAAAGCGACATGATTGACGACATGGATGTTGCGTTCTTGCGGCTGTATCTGGAAGAACACTACGGGCTGCGGTCGGAAAAGCTGATTTATCCGGCGCTGAACATCGTGTCCACCGCGCAGGCGTTCCATCCGGTGCGGGACAGGCTGAACAGCCTTGTCTGGGATGGCGTGCCGCGCGTCCGGGTGGCGCTGCACCATTTTCTTGGCGCGGAAGTGGGCGACACGAACGAAAAGTACCTGCGCACGTTCATGCTCGGCGCGGTGAATCGCGTGTTTCATCCCGGCTGCAAGTTTGAGCTGATGCTGGTGCTGGTGGGCGGTCAGGGCGCGGGCAAAACCACCTTCATCCGCTTCCTTGCGCTGGAGCCGGAATGGTTCACGGACGATGTCAGCAAACTGGACGACAAGGAGATTTACCACCGGCTCAACGGGCATTGGATTTGCGAGCTTTCGGAGATGGTCGCGACGGCGAACGCCAAAAGCATCGAGGAGATCAAGTCTTTTCTCAGCCGCGACAAGGATTTTCTGCGGATGGCATATGACCGATACGGCGGCGATCATCCCCGGCAGAGCGTGTTCGCCGGCACGACCAACCGCATGGATTTCCTGCCTTTGGACAGAAGCGGCAATCGGCGCTTTCTCCCGGTGACGGTGGATGCGTCGAAAGCCGACTGCCATATTCTCGATAACCCGGCGGAGTCCCGGCACTATTTCGAGCAGATGTGGGCGGAAATCATGGCGCAGTACAAGTCCGGCGCGTACAGCACGCATCTGTCCAAGGCGGATGAGGAGGTACTGCGCAAACAGCAGCAGGATTATTGTCAGGAGGATACGCTGGCGGGGCGCATCTACGCATGGTTCGAGACGTTCGAGCAGGACAAGGTCTGTTCCTTGCAGATTTACCGGGAATGTCTGGCGCATCCGCTTGATGAACCGAAGAATTACGAGACGCGCGAAATCCGCGAAATTGTGGACAGCGGGATTGCCAGCGGCGAAATCAGCGGGTGGCAGAAGTTCCGCAATGCCCGCAAGTTTGCCAAGTACGGGCGGCAGTATGGTTGGGAGAGAATCCCACCCTTCTGACATGCTGCCTATCATCCGAATGTCAGGGAATATGTCGCGGAATCCCCGCTGCGGCAAGGTGTTTCGCGGCTTGACATGCCGGACATATCCAAATCAGCAAAACAAATCGTTTCAATAAAGAAAAGACGCAGAAAAAGGTTCACCATCCGCGTGTCAGCATGTCGGATATGGCCCTGCGTCTCCATTTCGGAGGTGAAAGAATGTTCAATCGCGTTCCGGCGGACGATCGGGCGGACGAAAATCAAGCGGAATCCGCGCACAAAGTCCCCAAAATGACGCTGACGATGGCGGAGCTGGCAGACGAGCTGCACATTTCCCTGCCCACGGCGCGGAAGCTGGTGCGAAAATCAGGCTTTCCCGCGTTCAGCATCGGCAGCAGGATTCTCATCAACCGGGAAGGGCTTCAGCGTTGGCTGGATGGTCAGCCGCCGATTGCCGCCACCTGAATTTTTTCGCAAAATGTACTTGCCCCGTGCTGTGATGTGTGCTATGATCATCGTAGCACCTTGACAATTGAATCAGCATACACAGCACGGGGCAATTGAGAAGGAGGAACATCAATGCCTCGTCAGAAATTAACCCAACGTACCGACGGCTACTTCAAGGTGAAGTACCACGACAAGCAGTTTTACGGCAAAACGCAGGCGGAGGCCATGAAAGCCCGCGATGCGTACAAGCAGAAAGAGCAAATGGGGCTTAGCCACGACCTCGAAGGTATTACCTTTTTGGATTATGCGCTGAACTGGCTGGAAATTTACCGCTCCGATTGCAGCGTGCCATTGCAGAAGCAGTACGCCAACATGATCCGCTTTGCCGCCGACCATACGCGGAAGCGGTTCATCTGCGACATCAACGCGAACGATTTGCAGGCCATCTTCAACAAGCTGAGCTGCTATTCCTCGTCCTATGTGAGCAAGTTTGCCTCGCTCATGAACGGCATCTTCCGCAACGCCGTGTCCAACGGTGCGCTGATTCGCAATCCGATGGCGGGCGTACACAGCGTCCCAAATGCAAGAAAACGGGCGGACACCGCTGTTTGGAGCCGTGGGAACGGGCGCTGATTCGCAGTACATGGCAGGAGCACGACTTCGGTCTGGCGGCGATGGTGATGCTCTACACCGGCTTCCGCAGGGGAGAAATGCTTCACCTGAACATCGACCGCGATGTGGATTTCGAGAAAAAGACGATTGCCGTCCGCGGCGCTGTGTCGTTCAGCGAAGGCAATCGCCCGAAGCTCACGAAGGGCAAAACCGCTTCCGCCATCCGCACTGTGCCGCTGCTTCCTCCGCTGGAAGAGGCGCTGAAAGGGCGGCACGGGCTGGTTTGCCACAAGGAGAACGGCGGCATCATGTCGCAGTCCGCCTTCGCGTGCAAGTACGAGTCGTACATCACCTTCCTGGAGACGAAGCTCAACGGCATCCACAAGCGCTGGTACGGCAAAACCAACGAGCAGAAGCAGCTCTTGGCGGAGGGGAAGCTGCCGCCGTGGAAGGAAATCAACATCCGCTGCCACGATTTCCGCGTGGAGTTCTGCACAAGAGCCTACTACGCGCAAGTGCCGCTCAAAACGCTGCAAAGCTGGATGGGTCACGCCGATGCCGACATGATTCTCGCCATCTACACGAAGCTGGACAAGGAGCAGGAGCGGACGGATGCAGCGAAGATGGTCAATTACCTGACCCGCTTGGAAGTGGATTCCGCCGCCGAATGAGAGAGCGCCGACGAATTCCCGCAATTTTATAACCCCGCCGGTACAGCGGCATGTCCCTGAAAGCGGCTAATTTCAAGGGATTCCGGGCAAATTTTATAACCCCGTTATAACCCCATTGCCCCCTGAAACGGCGTGAAAATAGGCGAAAATGCGGTTTTCGGGGAGGAAAAGGGGCAGAAGCTCGGGAGCAACGGAATCTGTGCTGCTTGCAAAATCATGTGCTATACGGCATAAATTCCAACCATAATAGACGAAAATCTGCCCGAAAGTACAAAAAAAGAAGCGATTTTTCAATCGCTTCGATGTCTGGGTGAGAAGATTCGAACTTCCGCCCTCCTGAACCCCATGAAAAGCATTCGACGAGCCGCAAACCCTTGCACCACAAGGCTTTGCGGCACTTTCACAAGTGCCTAATAACCCCGAAATAACCCCGAACTCATGAACGGAACGATTTTAGCCCCTGTGCTGTGTATGCGGTTCAATGTCAAGGCGACAATAAGCACAGGAGGTTTGCTTGATGAAAATGATGATGACGAACGAACTGCCTGCCGAAATCATGGAGAACGGCATTCACTACACCCTTGTGGGCGACTACTACTTTCCTACTTGTATGCTGGCGGACAGGTCGCCCAATGGCAAGTGGGCATCCCTGTATGAGCGCTATTTGCAGGAGAAGCATCCACACGAGTATGTCAGGCTGATTTGGGCGGATGAACTGGCGGCGCTGCTGGAATCCGTGCAGAAGGAGTGCGAAGAGCGGGTGGAGGTGCTTGTTCGGGAGATGGCGGAGGTGGAAGGCGTGGATGAGGAGATGAAGGAAAATGAGCAGATGGAGTGGGTGCGGAGGATGGAGATGATTTGCGGAAGGGCGGAGGAGATTGTGCGAGGGGAATTGATGGGATAATAGAAGAAGAAAGGAACGGCAGCAGGGACGTGGGAGTTCCTGCTGCCGTTTGGGGTGGATTATAATTGCTGTTGTGGAAAAACGTATATATTCGGCACTCACTCATTGGAGAAACGGACAGCCGATGCAGAAGAAATATTGAAAAAACGGATGAAATATGATACAATCATCATGGAAAACGGGGCAAGGAGGATTTCGGATGCTTGCAAGAAAGATTGAAAAGCAATTTCGGTGCTTCCATGAAGCGGACGACAGCTTTGACCAGATTTTCGAGACTTATTCGCCTTCGACCGTAAGGAAGGTGCTGTGATATGGCGGTGCAGAAGAAAAAGGAGCTTGCCCTGCGCAGTTCTGCTGCAGAATATCTGACCTTTGTCGCCGCCACCGGCGAGAGCGACGTCAGCTTCGAGATGCGCTATGAGGATGAAAACATATGGTTGACACAGAAGATGATGGCAACATTGTATGACGCAGGGCTTTCCACCATCAATGAGCATATCAAAAAGATATATGCGGACGGAGAATTGACCGAAGCGGCAACTATCCGGAAATTCCGAATAGTTCAAACAGAGGGTTCGCGGCAGGTCAGCCGCGAGGTGGCTCACTTTAATCTGCAAATGATCATTGCCGTCGGCTTCAAGGTCAATAATCAGCGGGCCGTGCAGTTCCGCAAATGGGCGGGTCAAATCGTGAAAGACCATACCATTCAGGGCTGGACAATGGACGTAGAGCGCCTGAAAAAGGGGCATATGTTTACGGACGAATACTTCGAGCGGCAGCTTGAACAGATTCGGGAAATACGGCTGAGTGAGCGAAAATTCTATCAGAAAGTCACAGACTTGTACGCAACGGCGTTTGATTACGATAAGGACGCCAAGACGACACGCCTGTTCTTTCAGACAGTGCAGAACAAGATGCACTTTGCCGTCCACAGGCATACGGCTGCGGAGCTCATCGTGGAGCGCGCGGATGCCAGCAAGGAGCATATGGGGCTGACTACATGGGAGAATGCGCCGAATGGCAAGATTTTGAAAACGGACGTGACGGTAGCCAAAAACTATTTGAGCGAACAGGAAATGCACTATCTGGAGCGCATCGTCTCTCTTTATCTGGATTATGCGGAATTGCAGGCGGAGCGCAAGATTCCCATGAGCATGGAAGACTGGGCGAAGCGTCTGGATGGCTTTTTGGAGTTTAACGGAAACGAACTGCTGACAGGCCCTGGCAAGATTAGCGCGGAGCAGGCCAAGCTCCATGCGGAAACGGAATATGAAAAGTATCGGATTATCCAGGATCGCCTGTACGAAAGCGATTTTGACCGTTTCCTTATGTTGGAGCAGGAAGTGAATCACAAACCATGAAAATTTTTTACTGAAACTTGATTGTGCAAACATATTAAGGCAATCCCGCACAAAGAAAGAACAGCCAAAATGTCGGGAAAGAGGTATAATAAAGAGGTGAAGAAGCAATTGACAATGAGCCTAATCAGCGACGAGCTGGGGCAGGCCTCAACGAAGAAGAAAGAGTTTCTGGGAATCATGGAGAAACTGATTCCGTGGTCGCAATGGGTTGGGATTGTGCAGCCGCACTATTACAAAGGAGAGCGCGGCAATAAGCCCTACGACTTGGAATTGATGCTCCGAATCTATGTGCTGCAGCACCTCTACAACCTCGCGGATGACGCGGCGCGCAATGAAATCATCGACAGCCGTGCGTTCTCGCAGTTCTGCGGTGTGGACTCCAGCAATCAGGTGCCGGATGGCGATACCATCGGGCGTTTTCGGCATATTCTCGAACGGAATCAGCTCGGCGAGGCTTTTTTCACAAATGTGGTCGAAAGTTTGCAGAAGTGCAATCTGATGCTGAAAAAGGGAACAATTGTGGATTCGACGCTGATAGCCGCGCCTTCATCGACGAAAAACAAGGAAAAGCAGCGTGATCCGGAAGCTCATTCCGTCAAAAAGGGCAACCAGTGCGCTTGAATTGCGCTTTTTCTCGAAATTCGGGTCGGCGGGGATGACGTGGATGGTTGGGGCGCAATTATGAGGGGCATCCTTAAATAAAATCGAGTCTCATCAACGCACGAAAAATACCTTACACGCCTGGAAGTTCCCTGCTGTACGCTGTGCAGCAAAAAATTTTATGCTGGATATTCTCGGCTTACTGTGCTATACTCTTGTTATCTGACAAGCAAAAGATCTTGGCTATATGGAGGTGAAGGCTGTGATCAATGTGGCAATTGTGGAAGATGAGCAGGAGGCCGTTGAATATCTTTCGGAATGCCTTCACCGGTATGGAGAGAAAACAGGGGAGACATTCAGCTTCACGCACTTCCCGGAGCCTATCACATTTCTGGAGAAATATAAACCGGTTTATGATCTGGTGTTCATGGATATCAGGATGCCGATGATGGACGGCATGCAGGCTGCGAAGAAGCTGCGGGAGGCAGATACCTCGGTGCTGCTGGTTTTTGTGACCAGAATGGGCGATTATGCCATTCAGGGCTACGATGTAGGCGCGACCGCTTTCATCAAGAAGCCCATCAGTTACTTCGATTTTGAGATGAAGATGAAGCGGATCATCTTCAACATTCGGCAGCGGGACAGCCAAGTCATCACAATTGTCAGTGGCACCGCTGTTCACCGCCTTCATGTGCGGGATCTGATGTATATCGAGGTATCAGGGCATCGCTGTACCTATCACACCTGCGACCATCTTGTCGAGGCGCGGAACTCTCTGTCCAGGCTGTCCGAGGAGCTGGCGCCCTATCATTTTATGATGTGCAACAGCTGTTATCTGGTGAATCCGCACTATATCCGCTCCATCAAGGGCCATACTGTGACAGTGGGGCCGGATGAGCTGACCATCAGTCAGCCGAAGAAAAAGGCCTTTATGCTACAGTTCAACGAGTGGATTTCCAGAGGAGGTGCGTGAAGCGATGATCGGATTTCAGTTCTATGCCGCCGGCACCTTTCAGTTTTTGATCATTCTGGTGCAGGGCTCGATCTTGTTTGCAAAAGGTGCGAACAGGTCGGAACATTTTGCGCGTCGTTTGACGTTGGACCTGCTGGGGCTGTTCCTGATCAGCCTCCCGCTTACCCTGGGGTACTGGCGCATCGATCAGGCTGCCGGGAGCGCTGTGCTCAGCAACTTGGCCATTGTGGTGCTTTATCTCACGCTGTATCTGTTGACCGCCGCGATGCTGAAGCGATGCTTTCAGCTATCCTGCCGATCTTGTTTGATGGCGGCTGCGACCGGCTACGTCTGCCAACACATTTTTTACGAGATCCGTTTGATCGTGAATGCGTTCCTCAAGCTGGATGTCGCTCTCTATGCTGCCGTGGGCTGGCACGCTGGATTCTGGGTTTCATTTTTTCTGGAGCTTGCCATGGCTGAAGGCGTCCTGTTCCTTCTCCACCGCCTCTTCGGGCAGCGTGCAGCAGCGTTCAGCCTGGATGATGCCAGCAGTTCCGACGTGACGCTGATGATCGTTGCCACGCTGGGGTTGGTACTCATTGTCAACGCTTTTTTGAACATCTATGCTTCCGAGAGCCAGGCGCTGGCTATGCTGGTACGGGCTCTGCTGACGATCGCCTGCCTGTTCATTCTGCTGCTCAGGGCGGGCTTCCTAAAATCCGGCCATCTGCAAAGTGAACTGGAGGTCCTCTCCCGGCTTCACGAGCAGGAGAGACGGCATTATGAGCACTTGAAAGAAAATATGGAGGCCATCTCCATCAAATGTCATGACATTAAGCATTTCATCAGCAGCCGCATGGCCCGGGCGGGGATCGACAACGAAGAGCTCAGCGAGCTGGTGAGAATCTATGACACACGCATCAAAACCGGCAATGATACGATTGATGTGCTACTGTCGGAGCAAAGTCTCGTCTGTCAGCGCCGAAACATCCGGGTGACCGTGCTGGCGGATGCCTCCGGCCTCAGCTTTATCGGGACGACGGATATATGCTCACTCTTCGGCAATCTTCTGGAAAACGCTGTGGAAGCGGAGGAGAAGATCGAGGATGAGCGCAAGCGGGTCATCAACGTGGAGATCCGCCCTGTTGCGGATCAGATCTTCCTCTGCGTCGAAAATTACTGCGCCGCTACGCCGGAAATGCGGCAGGGTCTGCCGGTCACCAGCAAGGGGGATGCTCAGCGGCACGGTTTCGGCATGAAGAGCATCCAGGCGATCACAGAAAAATATGGCGGAGTCCTCTCCTGCACGCTGGATCAGGATATTTTCAGGGTCAGCATCCTGTTTCCGGCACAATAACACCGCTCTATAGGACAGCTTTGACCAATAACACTTAGTTTAGGACAGGATTCCTGAACTTAGGTCAAAGCTGTTTTTTTGCTGCGCTGAAAAGACTATCATGATACCATCAACCGCATCATGGGCTGAAGCCGTTTGAGAAGCTGAAGCAAGCACGATCGTTGACATATACACCCCCTGGCATAAACTTCACAGGGCCTGCGCGGAATGGGCCGCGAAGGAGCCTGCTGTGAAGGTGCAAAATAAAAGGAGGAAAATACCATGATGAAGTCCTGCAAGATCCTGAACGTTGCCCGTCTGCTGGCACTGGCGCTGGTCGCTGTGCTGCTCATCCCCGCCTGTTTGCCGGTGGCTCATGCAGCCACTGCCACCAAGCTGGCTCTGCTGATGGAGGCTGAGAAGTATCAGTACATCGAAGGCGATATGTTCGATCCCGAGGGCCTTGTGCTTCGTGTCACCTATGATGACGGCACCACCAAGAACATCACGGAAGGCTTCACCTTTGACGAACGTCCCCTGACCTTGGAGGACGAGGAGGTGAAAATCACCTATGAAGGCATGACTGTCGTGCAGGAGATCCAAGTGGCGTCCGCGGCTGACGCCCTGATCATCCGCTTCGGCTCCGGTGACTGCATCCGCTGCTACGGCAACGGCACTGCGATTGCCGGCGGTACCCAGATGAACAGCTACATCTGGGTGGATGGCGACGATACCAGCTTGGCCAACATCGTCGAGGGAGGTATGAATATTGCCTATTCCGCCTGCAATGTCGGTACATGGAGCTGGGATGGCGAGACCTTCACCCTGGTCATCAATAACCACACCGTGGATGTGGTCTGCCACGTGACGGTGGATCAGGCAACCCACACCTGCGTGCTGGATGAGCCTTATCCCTTTGTGGACTACGAGAATCGAGTGTACAATTTCGGCGGTTCTGCCGATCCTGCTGCTGTGGAAGCCTATCTGACCCCCGACCGTGTGTGGCCTGTCGTTCATGTGGATGAGGTGGCGGAATGAAAGCTGCAAAAGCGTTCCGTGGGTTGACCTGCATCCTTTCGCTTCTGCTGGCCATTTCCATTGGACTGACGTCTGGCATGTTCTCCGCAGAGGGACACATCAACCGTTTCCTCGGCATTGAGACCACTGTGCTTGTGCCGAAGGCAGAGGGGGTGGGTCAAGCCTCCTCTGCCCGCTATCCCAGCAGCTTTTCTGCGGATATCGCCCATTACACGGCCGAGGAAGAGGACGCCAAATCCAAAGCCGCCGATGAATTCATCGAGTGGGAGATCGAGGAAAGTGCTGTTCTGCTGCGCAACAACAACCATGCCCTGCCCCTGACAAAGGAAGAGATGGGTCGCGTAAGCCTGTTCGGCCGCGCTACCGTTGACCCCTATTTCAAGTCTCAGTCCGGTGGCGGTGAGGGTGGTGCCGGCGAACATGTGGATTACCTTGCTGCGCTAGGCGAGCGGGGATTCACGGTGAATGAGACCCTGCTGAACGCGTACCGGGCGGATCAATCGCCCAAAACCACCTATGAGCATCTGGGTGAATCCCCTGCCTCCGTGTATACGGACGACGTGCTGGCTTCCTTTAAGGATACCGAAGTGGCCATCGTCATGTTCTCCCGTATGGCTGGCGAGTCCCACGACCTACTGCCTGAATACAAGGACAGCGATGGTGCCATCATTGGTATGCTGGAGCTCTCCGCCAATGAGCGCGACATGATGACTCTGGTGAAAAAGTACAAGGACAGCGGCTGCTTCAAGAAGATCATCGTTCTGCTGAACACCAGCAATGCCATGGAGGTTGACTGGCTGGATACTTACGGTGTGGACGCCTGCATGTGGATCGGCGGTCCTGGCAACGGCTGCGGCTTCCGCGGTGTTGCTGACCTGCTCACCGGCGCATCCAATCCTTCCGGCCGCCTGACGGATACCTATGCCACCAGCGCCATGTCTGCCCCTGCCATGATGAACTTCGGGGATATCTCTTACACCAACGGCGGTAACTATGTGGTGTACGCTGAAGATATCTATGTGGGCTACCGTTACTACGAGACCCGCTATGAGGACGCGGTTCTGGGGCAGGGCAACGCCGTTTCCAAGGCTGGCGTGTGGGCTTCCGCCGACGGATGGAATTACGCAGATGAGGTAGTCTATCCCTTTGGCTATGGTCTCAGCTACACCACCTTTACCCAGAAACTGGACAAGGTGGAGGAAACAGACGGCAAGCTCCTGGCAACCGTGACCGTCACCAACACCGGCGACACGGCCGGCAAGGCTGTCATCGAGCTGTATGCCCAGACCCCCTACGGCGACTACGAGAAGACCAATCTGGTGGAAAAGTCCGCCATACAGCTGGTGGCCTTTGATAAAACAAAGCTGCTCGCCCCTGGTGCCTCCGAGACCCGTCAGCTGGAAGTGGACAAGTACTTCCTGACCGCCTACGACAGCCACGGTGCCAAGGGTTACATCCTCAGTGAAGGCACTTACTATCTGTCTCTGGGCGACGATGCCCATGACGCTCTGAACAATGTGCTGGCCCGCAAGAACGCTTCCGGGCTCACTGCCCCGGATGGCAGCGCCGTTGCCGGCGATCCCGCGAAGGTCTATACCTGGACGGAAAAGTTCGACGATGAGAGCTACCGCCATTCCGTCACCGGGCAGGAAGTCACGAATCGTTTTGACGACGCCGATATCAACTATTGGCAAAGCGGCGCTATGACCTACCTTTCCCGTCAGGACTGGGAGGGCACCTACCCCAAGAGCCTTCGCGGAGAGAATGCACTCACCAGGACCGAGAATATGGTGGAGCCGTGCTATGTGAAGCCCGCCGATGCGCCGTCCGCTGCCGCTGTGGTCACCGAGAAGGTCACCGGTCTCAAGCTCCAGGACATGTGGGGCATGGAATGGGAGAGCAACTACTGGGATGAGCTCGTGGACGAACTCAGCGTGGATGAGCTCATCAGCCTCACCCAGGATTCCCGCTATCTGCGTCCTGTGGAAACCATTGGCTTTCCCCAGGGCAATGCCGCGGACGGCCCGGACGGCGTTCCCAACGGCAATGCCTACGCCAATTTCAACCTCTCCTGCTCCAGCTGGAACACCGAAGTGCTGGCAAAGCGCGGCGATTTCATCGCTGAAGACTGCATGTTCCAGAATGTGCAGTTTCTGTGGGGTCCGGGCTTCAACGTCCACCGCACGCCCTACAGCGGCCGTAACTTCGAGTATGTTTCCGAGGATAGCTGCCTGGCCTACAAGCTGGGTGCAGCGAACATTGCCGCCATGCAGGCCAAGGGACTGAACGTGGGCATCAAACATTTCTTTGCCAACGATCAGGAGACGCACCGTTCCGGCCTGGATACCTTTGCGACAGAGCAGACCCTGCGCGAGATCTGCATGCGGATGTTTGAGGGAGCCTTCGTGGAGGGACACACCCTTTCCACCATGCTGGGTACGAACAACATCGGAATCACTAGCGCCAGCCAGCACAAAGGCTCATTGCTCGATGTGCTGCGCGGGGAATGGGGATTCAAGGGACTGGTTATCACCGATGCCTGCGGCGGTAGCGAAGGCAACGTCAAGACGGTAGAAACGATCGCCTTTGGTGCCAATGTCTTCTGCTTCAGCGATGCCAAAGCCCGCTCACGTAAGATCAAAAACGCCATCATCGTTGAAGACGACGGCGCTCTGCTGAACACGCTCAAGGAACGAGTGAAGGAAACGCTCTACGCCTACGCGAATTCCAATATGATGAACTGCCTGACCTCGGACTATGAGATTGTCACCGTGACTCCCTGGTGGAAGACGACAGTTTTGGGTATTGACGCCGGGATTGCCCTGCTGACCATTGCCTCCTTCCTGTCCTTCCTGCTCTCATGGAAAAAACTGCGCAAGAAGGAGCGGAATGCGTGATGAAAATGCAGAAGAATCAGCCGATTGGTTTCCCCTGCGGATCGATTGCCCTCCTTGTGGGCGTCGTCAATGCCGCGATTTACCTGATTTACAGCACCTCCGTGCATCATTTCTCACCGCTGGTTTTCGCGGCTTTGGTTGCTGCGGCTATCAGCTGCCTGCTGATCATGTTCACCCGCCTGAAGCTGGCCACTCTGATCTCTGCCGCCCTGTTCGCCACTGCATTCGGCTTGTATGTCAATGACCGTCTGATCATGTTCGAGGAGATGATCAACAAGATCTACGGCATGACAGAACAAGGCGCTATCCTCTGGGTCGTCCTGATGGTCTTTGGGCTGATGATAGTCGGCTTTGCCGCCGTTACCTACGCGGCCTTCCGGGACGATCTCTCTACAGCGATAAAGAGCTGACCGATCGACCGTTCATATCGTATCACGGCACATCCTCCGTCTGTCTGGGGCGGAGGATGGATTCATACGGAAGGTAGTTTGGGACGATAAGGCTTAGTTTGGGACGCGATTCCTGAACTTAGGCCAAAGCTGTTTTTTTGCTGCGCCGGATGGATTATTATATAAACATCAGCAGCAAGAACGTTGCAGAAGTTGAAAGCGTATATGAAGGAGGAACAGTATCAATGAAGAAAAAGATGTCCAATCGCCGCTTCATGTCAATCTGGATACCCATCGTCTCCGTCATGGTCGTTCTGGCCATCGGAGCGAACATCGCCGGGAGTGTTTTCGGAGGAATCCTGGATACGTCCCTCGGTCGCGGCGAGCGCCATGTCCTCCACCTGGAGAATGTGGCCAACTGGGATACGGAGTACTATCCTCAGCAGTACACCACACTCGCCCAAGCGCGGGAGGCCGCTGAACGCAAGATGTATGAGGTTGTGAGCGAAGGCATGGTGCTGCTCAAAAATGACGGCGTCCTCCCTCTGGAAAAGGGAAGCCTCGTCACGCCCTTTGGCCGTGGCTATGCGCATCCCATTTACAACGGCAATGCGATCGGCGGCTCCATCAAGTATACCTCCCCGGAGGATGGCATCACCCCCCGGCAGGCACTGGAGCGTCAGTTTACGCTGATCAGCGCTGCTGCGGATAAGCAGCCTGCACAGCTGGGCCGAGAAAAGGGCATGTGGACGCAGAACAATGGCAGCTGGTTCCAGCCCATCACTTACAGCGGCTATCCGGATGTCCCGGTCGCGCTGGAAGGCACTACCCGCCACGACGTGGATGCCTTCGGCGGTGACAATTACATCCTGGAACTGGATGTCTCCGCCTACGATGACATTGGAGCGGAGGAGCTGGACAGGATGAGCGGATCAACCGGCATCCTCTTCATCTCCAGAAGCGGCAATGAGAATGCCGACAAGAAGAGCGACGGCTACACAGACGGTACCCCGCATTACCTGGCGCTCTCAAAGAACGAGCGGGACATGATCGCCTGGGCGAAAGCGCACTGCCAGAGCGTGGTGCTGGTCGTCAACTCTTCCAACCCGGTGGAGCTGATGCCCGTCATGCAGGGAGAGCTGGAGGTGAACGCCATCGTTTGGGCCGGACATCCCGGCGATGTGGGCTTTGATCCGCTGGCGGACATTCTCTGCGGCGAGGTTAACCCCTCCGGCCGCCTTGTGGATCTGTTCGCTACCAACTTCCTGAAGACCCCCTCCTTCGCCAACTGGGGCAACTTCCACTACACCAACAGCGAGAGCGGTGCGGGTAACGAACCCTATGTGGAATACGCAGAAGGCATGTACAACGGCTACCGCTACTATGAAACGGCCTACGATTTGAAGGCAGCAGGCTTTAGCTACGGCGAACTGAACAGCCAGGGCGCGGCCACGGCCGTGGGCGAAGTAGCCTACCCCTTTGGCTACGGCCTGAGCTATACCACTTTTGATCAGAAGATCCTCTCTGTTCAGGGCAAGGAAGAACTAGAAGTGACTGTCTCGGTGACCAATACAGGTGACCGGGCAGGCAAGGAAGTGGTACAGCTTTATCTGAATCCTCCCTACACGGATCTGGATCGGGAGATGAAGATCGAAAAGCCCACCGCTACGCTGATCGCCTTTGCCAAGACCGGTCTCCTGAAGCCCGGCGAGAGCACCCAGCTGGTGCTGCGCTTTGGGCGGGATGAGATGGCATCCTACTGCTACACCCGCGACAATGGCGACGGAACGACGGGCTGCTACATGCTGGAGGAAGGTCAGTACGTCCTGTCCCTGCGCCGGAACAGCCATGAAGTAATCGAAACCACCAACTGGCACAACAGCCAAACCATCTGGTATGATCAGAGCAACCCGCGCCCCTCGGAGATCAAAATGCAGGCTGCAATGGATGACGATGGTACCCTGCTTGACGTGCCTGAGCGGGCAGAGGCTGACAACGAGGCAGGCTTCATCGCTGCGACCAATCTCTTCCCCTATATGAATGAGTACATGAACGATGAGGTGGTTATGCTCACCCGTGCCAACTGGGAAGCAACCCTGCCCTTCGGTGAGAAGATCTCCGGCAAGCAGATCAACCAGAAGTATATTGATATGTTCGGACAGGAGAACGCCTTCAACGCCGCTTCGGACCCGAGGCTGGGCAATGTCCAGGGCAGCGATGTCTACGCGGCAGATCCTGTGCAGGAAAAGCAGAAGAACGATCTGACACTTATCAGTCTTCGAGGCAAGGACTTCTACGATGAAGCATGGGATCTGCTGCTGGATCAGCTGGATTATACCGCAGATCATGATGACATCCGTCAGATCCTGACCGGCACCAGCTATTCCACCAATGCCATCGCTTCTATCGGATTGCCCCAGAGTCTGCACTGTGAAGGTGCCAACGGTGTCCGCCTGGACAATGGCGACGGCATTGGATCCGACCACAGCCGCGATACATCTTCCTGGTGCATGGCGCCCGAAATGGCAGCGACATGGAATACCGAGCTGATGCGCGAGATGGGCGAAGCAATGGGACAGGAAGCGCTGCTGGGTGGCCGTCAGGGTCGAATGGCTCCGGCGATGAACCTGCACCGCAGTCCCTTCCAGGGCCGCGTGTTTGAATATTACAGCGAGGATCCCGTCCTTTCCGGCAAGGTCGCGGCGGCGGTTGTGACAGGTACGTCCTCCTCGGGCATGTTCGACTTCATCAAGCATTTTGGCCTGAATGACCAGGAGACGAACCGTGCCTCGTTCCTGCACACCTGGGCAACAGAGCAGGTGGTCCGAGAACTCTACAACAAGCCTTTTGAGATCTGCATCCGTGAGGCCCGCAAGACGATTCGCTATACAGCGGATGAAAACGGAACGGTGGCCACCAAGGTGATGCGTGGCTGCAGCGCGATGATGGGCGCACAGAACTGCTTCGGCCCTGTCGTGGCCTTTGCGAATGCCGATCTGATGACCAGTCTGGTGCGTGATGAGTGGAACTTCCATGGCTACATCATCACGGATATGTACAATGGCTCGAACGAATTCGTGGAGATGACCATCCGTGCGGGTACCGACGGCTGGCTGGTCTGGAATACCCTCAACAACATGAACGACTTTGACAGCCCCACTGCGAAGGCTGTGATCCGGAACGCTCTCCACCATGTAGCCTTCACGATCGCCAACTCTGCCGTCCTCCAGCATACCGCGCCCGGTTCTGTCGTGTACTATGACGAGGCACCCTGGCGGATCGCTGTAAGGTGGACGACCATCGGCATCACGGTGCTGGCCGCGTTCATGATCGTCTGGACGCTGCTCCGGGCTGCTGACAGTAAAAAGCATCCTGATCAGTACAATGTCAGCAAGCGAAAGGCTGCCAAAGTGAAGTAAGTACTGAGCAACGGTTTCCTCTGGCGCTGATGACCAGCCCGTACTGTTTGCTGCTTGCTTCACCATTAAACAAACGAATCCTTAACACTGCAGCACCGGCCTGATACATGTGATCAGACGGTGCTGCATCTTTTACTTTGTTTTGCAGTCAGAGAGGAGCCTTCCCATGAAAGATCGGGTTTTCAATCCCTATCTCCCCCGGTGGGAGTACATCCCCGACGGTGAACCTCACGCCTTCGGCGATCGGGTCTATGTCTACGGTAGCCATGACCGCTTCAACGGTGCGCTGAAATACCTGTGATAACAAACGGCCAGCAGGCTATGTTCACCGCACCACTGACTGTTCCGGACGGCAGGCAAGCCCTGTACTTCCGTTTTTCCGGGCAAGGCGCGATCGCCTTCTATGCGTTTGAACTGGTGGGATGAACCGACAACAGCGGTTCCGACAAATCATCTGTAAGGTTTTCTGAACCTCCGCTTGAAGCGGGGGTTTTCGTTTAAGGCAGTCCCGCACAAAGAAAGAACAGCAAAAAGGTCGGGAAAGGGAACAATTGTGGATTCGACGCTGATAGCCGCGCCTTCATCGACGAAAAAC
>OLIT01000543.1_pt1 | contig 38237 bp, 33 predicted proteins | sample 1601341 | NCBI WGS metagenome assembly OLIT01 (sample SAMEA2452121, study PRJEB22498) | human gut metagenome | biome: human feces; feature: human gut; material: feces | place: Australia | collected 2012
CCATCTTGGAATTGTTCAACCGTTATGATCCAGCCAAGCACATACATTTGATGCAAACACTTGGCAACTCTTACTTAACGGAACACCAGTTTTGCCAATTACTTGGGAGAATGAGACTTTACCAGTCATTACCACAGAGCCTACAGAAAGCCATACCAAGAATGTTACTAACTGACAGTCAGATTAACAATGTGGCGAAGTCTTACATTCAAGATGAGAATTTTAGTAGCTTGGGGAATGACTTATCAATGTGGAAGTTCTACAATTTACTTACTGGTAGTAACAAGTCAAGTTACATAGATTCTTTCTTGGACAGGGCTTACAATGCTACAGAATTGGTTACTGGAATTGCAGCCGCTTTACATGGAGATGAGAGATACCAATGGTTTTTAAGTTAGTGGTATTTGAGAATACACAGAATTGTCAAATGCTTAATTCTTGAAACTATGGTACAAAAGTTATTCTATGTATTGTTATTTGTCGCCACTATGCTTGTGGCTATGCTATCATTTCCTTTAATCATGGTTGGCTATGCTCTCTTAATTGCCTACGCTCTTATCAAGGGTAGCTGACCATGTGTTCAAATTGGGAGTGTGTTCAAATTAATCTGGAAAGATGGTTTGAATACATTCCCTTATGTTATTAACTTAATCAAAGAATTAAATGAGAACAAAAGCAGTGATTTATGCTCGTGTTTCATCTGTTAGTGACAGACAGGACACAAGCAGACAAATTGAGGATTTAAGAAAGTATGCCAACTTACGGGACATTGAAGTAGTTGCCACATTTGAAGAACACATAAGCGGTGCAAAGAAGAATGAGGAACGCCAAGTTCTTACGGACTGTTTGGAATACTGTACTACTAATTCAGTTCATTACTTGCTACTATCTGAACTTTCCAGACTGGGCAGAAGTACATTACAAGTGCTTCGCTCATTAGAAGTACTACATGAAGCCAAAGTTTCCGTTTACATTCAGAACTTGGGACTTTACACACTTCAACCAGATGGTAAAGTAAATCCTATCGTCTCCATTCTGATTACCATACTAGCGGAAATGTCTAACATTGAGAGAAGCAACATTGTCTATCGTTTGAACAGCGGTAGGAGTAATTACATTGCCAAAGGTGGAAAGTTAGGACGGAAGACAGGCAGCATCAAAACGGAAGAAAAGAAACGGGAAGAGTACAAAGAAGTAATTCAACTGTTAAAGAAGGGCTACTCTGTTAGAAATGTAGCCAAGTTACAAGGAATTGGCATCTCCACAGTTCAACGGGTGAAGAACATCTTTGTCAATGCCTAGTCTTTTTAATTGGTTGGGAGGAAATTTTTAAAATTCTACCTTTATGAGGACTTGGCTAATTTCCTCCTAACCTTAAAATGTTGAGTAGAAGTCAGCCTCAACGATTAATAAACAATAGTTCTTGCTAATCAAACGTAAATTCGTAACTTTGTAGCAATTTCAGAAGCCTAATGCGTTAGGGCTGGAAGGACTTATTAAGAAAACGAAGAGCGTTTAAAGCATTATCCTGTCATGAAATCTGGACAATTTCATTCTCCAAGGATAATAGGCAAGAACGCTCACGCTTAGTTTGTTGTTATCAACTTCTCATGTGCATGGGAAGGCTGTATAATTACATTAGGCGTGGGCTATTGTTTATTACTTGGAGATGGGCAGTCCAGAGCCTCATGACGGTAATAATCAGTAGTTCCCACGCTTCTTCTGTATGTAACAGTCAACCATTGGGAACTGGTTGACATTAAAAAAGCATGTAAAAAACAGAGAGTTTGAATTAACCAATCAATTGACAGTTCTTTTAAGGAGTGTGCAGCCTTTGCTGTGTTCCTCACACTCATTTAACCTATTACTAATGCTTTCTGCAAGGAACGTAGAAGCACAAACAGATTTATTACAATGAAAACTTTAAGATTAATTGGAATGGCGATTGTAGCCGTAATTATGAGTGTTAACTTTACTGCATGTAGTGACGATGACGATGAAGGAGAAGGCAATAACGGTACTAGTAAGAAATTCATCTCTGCGACATACGAATCTGGGGATGCATCCTCATTTGAGTATGATAACCAAGGAAGAATTACGAAGGAAGTGTGGGATGAATACGAGCTTCGCCAAGAAATTACAGAATTTACTTATGAAGCAAATAGAATCATAGCAACGGCTTATGACATAAGCTCTTCCAGTAGTGCTGATGAGAAATGGATAACCAACTATGAATTAAAGGATGGCATCATAGCTAGCAAGGTTGAGTATAACCCTGAAGGAGAAGCAATCGTTAATGTCAAATACAATTATGACAGTTCAAAACAACTTGTTTCCATTGAATACAGCAACTCTTACAATACTAACAGCGAAAAACTAGTAAAATTCATCTGGCAGAATGGCAACATCACTTCTATGATTGATGATGATGCTACAGAATTGTCTTACACTTCACTTCCTTACCAGTTCCTAGGTGAAGCAACCAATGTGTTTGATCCAGATTTAATTAACAACACACTTTTTGCCCAAGGATTCTATGGTAAATGCCTCACAAATTTAGTCAAGACTGAACGAGGCTATGACCATTATGATTACATCTACACAACGGACGAGGAAGGCTATGTAACCAAAGTCATTATGGAATACGAAGACGGAGACCAATGGGCATGTTATTGCTCTTGGAAGTAAAATGTACTAAAAAGTAGAACGACACTGAATTAGCTTCAATGTCGTTCTACTTGTGTCTTTTTTTTCTTCACTAACTTCCGCTTATCTTCTTTAGTAGTCTTCTGGAAATACTTCTCTAGCAATTCTCTTGTTACAGGCATGTAAGTCACATCCGTTGTTACAATCTCCCTAACTTCTTGTGGCATGTAATACACAGCGTTGTCCTTCTTTGTCACTCTCATTTTGGTTAACGTTAATTGGTTGGTCATTGATTAATCTACTTACAAAGGTACTAAGAAGAGAATTGAGAACATAATGCTACGAACCAGATTTCAAAAACGAGGCAAAAAGGCATGTATGTAAATTAAAATCAGCATTTGGAATCACGAAAAAGTGTAATTTACTTCTTAAATAGGGAAATTATTGCTTACTTTGCAAAGCAAGCTCAATGTTGACCCATTGTTGACCTTTAAACTTGCAAAGAGATAGTTAATGTGTTGATAATCGTCTTAATGAGAAAACTAATAACGAAGCCTCATAATCTGGAGGTCCCTGGTTCAAGCCCAGGCTGGTCCACATTAATAATCAAGGAGTTACGAATTTCGCAGCTCCTTTTTTAATGCCTTTGCGTAAACAATGCGTAAACAAACTGTTTGAGTTGGTAGTGTTTATACATAGGGCTTCTGTGAAACTCCATACTATTCTATAACATACTCATTAAGATGTGTTGCTAAATTGACTATACTTGACGGTTAAATAAACTCAAATACATTCCATTCGCCTCCTTACTTATGAAATAATATTGTAATTTTGTATTGCGTAATGCATTTGTGGCAAGCCATGACCATTATGGTGCTCTTTCTTGATAAAGAAAAGTGAGTTTGCCTAACTATCGTGAGAGGGTAATCCCATTCCGATGAATCGAAGCGTAGAGGGAGTATTAGTCGGAGAATACTCTATTTCAAACAATACGCGAGAGTTGCTTCAGGGGTTGAGACCGATTAGCATAAGCCCGGTTACCAGTCAGCGACAGAAGCCAACGAGATTGCACCGCTGCATATAACAACGATGTTTTTATCCGCCTGAGGATAGGGACTCTGTGGTTATATGCAGTGTTTTGTATATGTATGCCTCACATTGCAAAGCGTCTGTATTCAGAGGTTATGTTGAACATAAACAATGAATGCAATGGAAAAACTGACAAAGTCTCTGTCGCTTTTCAAGGAACGGAACTGTTCTGTTTCTGTCGTGTTGGACTCACGTACTCGCAGGAAAAATGCGTGTGAGTTTCCGTTATCTCTCCGTTTCACGATAGACCGCAAGTGCTTTTATCTTACCGTTGGAAGTTCTTTCACTGAAAGAAAGTTCTCAGACATTTGTAATGCGACTAAATGCAAGAGCGAGAACTACAAACTTCAAAAAGAGTGGAAAGATAGCTTTGTCCCCAAATACAAAGAAATTCTGATGAACCTAAACAAAGGTGGTATCCTGACATTTGAAATGGTACGCCAATGTATCATGGGTGAGGGAGTGATGCCATCCAAAGAAGATACGACCAAGGCACAAACCTTTGTTGGTGTATGGGAACAAATCATCCATGAATTACGGACAGACGATGGTGGCGCACGTTTTACCACAGCAGAGAGCTACGAATGCGCACTCAAATCATTCAGAAAAATTCTCGGAAGCAATATGATTAGAGGATTCTGCATCAGTGCTGCAGAAATTCAGAAGTGGAAAGACGGAATGCATGATGGAGTAAAAGACGAGAATGGGGCGATAGTCGGGAAAATCAGCGATACTACCGCCGGGATTTATCTCCGTTGTTGCCGTGCTGTATGGAACAGGTGTATACATGAAGGCTATCTCAAAGATGTTCCTTATCCTTTTTCTAACAAGAAGGAGAAAGGGCTTGTGAGCATACCCAAGAGTGCAAAGCGCAAACAGAGCTTCCTGAATGTCTGTCAGATGACGGAGCTCTACAACCTTTTTGTCTCAAAGAAATATCCCGAACATTGGTCGGAAGAATATACCCAACGTGCCCACTACTCATTGGGGTTGTTTCTTGCCCAGTACCTGTGCAACGGCTTTAACATGGCAGATGCAGGACGATTGACTTACGATAGTTATTATTATCAGACAGATGGCAAGGCTTTCCGTTTCAACCGAAAGAAAACTTCCCGAAGAAGTGCTGACGGTTCAGAAGTAATCGTTCCCATTATCCCTCCTTTACAATATGTGTTAGATGAAGTGGCGGCACCTCCGACTCGGGGTGGCTTTGTTTTTCCTCATATATTAAAAGGTGCGGAAACAGAAGAGTTGCGCCGTAAATATACCATGCAGGAAAACTCAAACGTAAAAGACCGTGTTATCAGGATATGCCATGAAGCATTGAATTGGGACAAGTCCATCTGTCCGTCCGGTACATGGTGCCGGCACTCGTTTGCCACCAACCTGCATAATGCCGGAGTGGATATGGATTATATCTCGGAGAGCATGGGACATGCTTCTTCAGACCATGCCATTACTCAAATCTACATCGAGCATTATCCTATCGACATACAGATGCAGAACAATTCAAAGCTACTAAACCTGGGTAATACTTCTGAAAGGGATGCTCTGTTGGCAAAGCTGGCAAGCATGTCCACAGAAGAATTGCTCAAACTGTTCAGACACCCTTAATACCATAAGACAATGAAAAATTTCATAGAAAGGATAAAATCCTATTCCAAGAGAAAGGACACTGCAGATATGGCTATCCGTGCATGGAAATCAGTCAATGAAGAAGTATATACCAACTTTTGTAAGCGCATAGATGCTGTGGCTAAAGGAGGTATAACTGTTCTGATGGACATGTACCAGATGATGCGGGACTGCACACCACCCGAAGCCTTGATGATGTACAATTGGCTTTCAGATTTTGCCAACGGGAAGGATGTACCAGACATCGCAAACCGACAATGGGCTGGCCAATATACCGAAACCATCGCCCAATGTATTACAAACAAACGGTTGTGGATAGGTATCAACGTAAAAACGGGGACAATTGAACTGCTTACTTCTCCGAAATCAGGGCTGCTGATGGTTCATTCTGAAACGCCTATTGAAATCTGGAATCACCTGCCATTGGCAATGAGAACCTACTTGACTGTACAGTTGGATTTGCTTATGAGAAACAGCAAAGGTTGTTATCTGTTGAGTAAACTGGAAAGAAAAATGGTCTATCAGTTCCTGGCCTATATCTCTCAAATTGTTTTCCTCTCCCATGCGGTGTTTATTGGTGGATTTATGGCTAACCTCTATGACCGTGTGATGGAAAAGAAAGAAGACTTGGCTTATTGCGTGTACTATTTCGTGGTATTTGACCACGGTCTTTCACGTATGGCTAAGTTACTTGACCATCTGCTGAACAGTGAAGAGGTTGACCATGGTGATATGCTTTTGGTAAAGTCATGCGTTACCATGCTTGTCAATGGAAGTATAGAGATGGGCACAGAAACCAAAGCGGATTGGGAAGATACTGTAGAGAAGTGTAACCCTGAAATATGGAAGGAAGTTATATTTGCCTTGCGAAAAGTCAAAGGTAGACGTGGGAACAAAAAGGTTATGCAATCATTGGATGATATCCTCATTGGGGACAAGGAACGCATCAAGCAAGGAATCTGTTTATTCCTTGAAGAGAATACCGAGGACATAAGCCTTGCCTATCTGTTGAAATCATTGGCGAAAGCGGGCAGAATAAAAGCGTCTACAAAGTACATGGCATTCCATCGTGCCATAGAACAGTTCTCTCAACGGCATTACGGACACGATATACCACAGAAGCGATATGGCGAAATCAAGGATATGGTTTTAGACTTGCCTCAAAGAGGGAACAGCTTCGTCAAGGCAAAACGAATAATAGACCGATGGACGGACTTTTTCATCAATAACGGGTAGTTGGGAAATCTAGCTATTCGTTTTTTACTGCAAACATCTGTTGTAATTCGGTCGGTAAAATTAAGCTATAAATAAACCGACCGATACGCAGAGTTTCATACACTACTTTTGCTTGTGAAATCGGTTTCACAGAGTTGAACCGAAGCTTAAAGTATCTAATAACTAAACAAGTAAAGGTATGGAAGAAAGATTCAATTTTAATCAATTACTTCAAAAGCCTATCGCCATGATGACTGGCGAGGAGCTTTGCTTTCTCATCACAAAAAGTGTAGAGTCCACCGAGAAATCCACATCCCCAATGGCCTCCAAAGGCAACTATTATGGCATAGAGGGTATTGCCCGTGTGTTCGGATGCAGCGTACCCACGGCTAACCGCATTAAGAAGAGCGGCATCATAGATAAGGCTATCACGCAGATAGGAAGAAAAATCGTTGTGGACGCAGACCTTGCACTGTCTTTGGCAAAGGAATCAGGTGGCATCCGCATCAAAGAATAGTGGTATGGAAGAGAATTGGAAAAAGAATCTGGCAACAGACAATAATGGGAATTTTGTTCGCTCCATCAGCAATCTTAGGCTCATTTTTACGCTGGACGAAAATTTGAGTTTGATAAAGTATGACACCTTTTGTCAAGACGATGTATGTTTCAGCCCTTTGTTTCGCAACGTCAATGGCAACAAGGTTGATGAGGAATCAGCAGGAAAGATACAGGACTATTTGGAAAGGACATACAGATTGCATCTGACACAGAATAAGGTATTCGAAATGCTAAAAACGACCTCTTCGGAACGGAGTTTTAACCCAGTACAGGATTTTATCACCCAAGAGACATGGGACGGACAGCCTCGCATAGCCACAACCCTCATTGACTATTTGGGAGCTGAGGACACGCCGCTTGTTAAGGAACAGACAAAATTGTGGTTCGTTGCGGCTGTCGCCCGAGTCTTCAATCCCGGTTGCAAGTTTGACAACGTACTGACTCTGCCTGGTCCGCAAGGTATCGGGAAAAGCACCTTTTTCAAAACCATCAGTGGAAAGTGGTTCAACGATTCATTCTCTTTTGCCAGTGGTGACAAGGAAAAGGTAGAAACCATAACCAATGGCTGGATTATTGAAATCAGTGAACTGAATGGTTTGAAACGGGCGAATGATGCAGAGGCAGCCAAAGCTTTCTTAAGCCGTTGCAGCGACTATATGCGCCCGGCATACGGACATAAGGTTGTGGAGTTTATGCGGCACAATGTCTTTGCGGCTACTACCAATGAGACAAACTTCCTGCAAGGGGATAACGGAAACCGCCGCTGGTGGATAATTCCGGTAAAAGGTAATGGCCATGTTTCAGAATGGCTGGATGCGCTACAACGTGTTGTTCCTCAGCTTTGGGCAGAAGCATACGCCTATTATCGGCAAGGAATGAAACTTTACTTGACACCCGATATGGAAATTCAAGCCAATGAAGTGCAGGTGCAACATTCCAATATTCTTGTTGATCCCATCATGGAAGATCTGGAAATGTATTTGGAGCGTGAGATTCCCGTCCAATATGCAAGTTGGACCATTCCGATCCGACAGGCTTATCAAAAGGGAGCATACTCAGAACCAAACTCAACAATGACCACACTCAACATGGTTTGTGCCCGGCAGATTATAGAGGAAATGCCCAATGATTTGGTCAGACGCAATCCTGCCAAATACACATCACAATATATCAATCGCCTGATGGCCATGATTCCTAATTGGAAACGGAGTGATCAGGAAAAGGTCAAAGGGTTGCATCCTGCCTATTGTGACAAGACCGGACGGACAAAGCATCCGTGGGTGAGAGTGGACGCACCAAACGAAGAAGTCTGTACTTCATTACCTAGTGAACAGGAGCTACCATTTTAAATCTCAAACTAAGGGAAAAGAAGAATATCTGTCCCTTTGTCCCTCTTTTCCCCTAAAAAAGGATGAAAACAAAAAACAAATAAAAGAGAAAGTTATAAGAAATGCTTGGGACATGGGACAAAATAGTTGAAAACATGAGAAAGGAAGAACTTATCAAACAACTACAAAATCGTGAACCGTTGCTGGCAAACGCGGTCAGCCACATGGTGGAGTATATTCAAGACCGTTACCCTGCGGCATATCCAAGCAAGGCACAGACCGAAGCTGTGAACGATTATCTGCGGAGCGTCTATGCAGATGGGGACGGCAGCATGTCAGAGAGGAACCGCGAACATCGACGTATCGCTTCGCAGAACATCACTATTGCCGCCATCCGTGTATTGGATAGTCGCCAACTTGACAGACTGCAAGACGTACTTGACCATATTGCGTACGATAGGGAGTATTATATGCCGGAGAGAGGACATGAAATGCACCGCTGACTTTCTCTTTTGGCTGTACCATTTATAAAATATCTTCAAACAGACAGATGATGAAAACAGACTTGAATTATTGTATAGTGCTTTCGTCAGAGCAGCTTGCGTATCTGGCAGGAAGCAAATACGGCATTGACCGCATGAAGATTCTGCACCGACTTATTGAGGAGGCAGTGTTGAAAGAAACCGATTATGCCATAAAAGGTTTCTCCACAACCTTGCAAGTGGGGCAAGCCGTTCTTTCAGAAGTGGATTTAGCTAACAAGTTGGGCTATGACAAAAAGACCATATCCCGTGTGCTTGATAAGATGAACCAGTTGGGAATTGTCGTATCTACGCAAAGTAACCGGACAAGTATCCACACACTGAAATGTATATCAGCATGGATGCAGGACGGAAACCGCATAGACAATCCTTTTTATGTCCGACTGAAAGACCGGCAAAACGATAAGGAGGATATGCCAGCTATATCAGATGAAGGCAAACAGCCTTCTCCCTCTTCTTTCCCTTCTGTTTCCCCACAGACTGCAGCAACGGAAGATTCCGGCGGAGATATTCCGGCTGACAACCAGATATAGCCGTATCAGAAAGTTGGTGTGTCCGAAACTGTTGTATGCAGTATTGCAAGAAGTTCCTATGTCGCACAAATTCGCTTCGCTTATTTGTACCACATAGGCATATTCCGGCAGTCGCAAGCTCCCACCGTGCTGACCCTTTTTATTGATGTTTCACCCATAACAGAACATGAAGAAGAAAAAGAATACCGACAAGGAAGTTGATGAAGAAAACGAGAAGAAAGTTACAAGGCGCACTCTGCGGCTTGAAGCTAGGGTAACAAAGCAGGAATATACCCAAGCGGCAGAACTTGCCAAGACCTGTGGCTTATCCATGAGCGATTATGTGCGCCGTACCGCCTTAGGACAACATCCACGGCAACGGTTGTCTGAACGTGAGGTGGAAGCCTTGTGTAGTCTGACGGATGCAAGGGGTGACCTTATCCGTATTGCAGCAGCCGTGAAATCCATCCAAGCGGACAAACGGGCAATGTATTTCAGCGATACCCGATTTGTGGAACAATGGATGAGAGCCGCTACTCAGCTTATCAACCGCTGGAGCCAGATAGAAAATTACCTTACTGAATAAATTTTATGATAGCAAAAGCCTCTACCATATCGCATGGCGCAAATGCCATAAGATATTCCGTCAACAAGGAGAAAGCGGATATAGTCAAAGCCAACTTCTTGCCCGATGATATTTCGCCGGAAGCGATGTACGGTCGTATGATGCTCGTGCAGAAAAAGTTTGCAGAGAACATCAATAAGGGCAGACCGCTTGGCAGGAATGTGATAAGAATTGAGATTTCCCCATCCGAGGAAGAAAGCCTGGACTGGACGATGGACGATTGGGTACGTTTGTCAAATGAGTTCATCCGCGTGTTTGATTCTATTGACCTCTCCGGCAAGACCAAACGGGTCTCCTCAAAACAGACCAACCTCAAAGGTTCTCAATACATAGTCGCCCTGCATCGTGATTCTAAAAGTGGCATTCTCCATCTGCACATTGATGCCAACCGTGTGGACATGGACGGAAAAATCAATGACAGTCATAAGATTGGCGAGAGGGCTGTCATGGCTGCGAATATCATCAACGAGAGACGAGGCTGGGTACAATCTGAAGAAATAGGCATACGTCACAGACAAGAAATCTCAGACAGTTGCATGGAGATACTCCGCACGATGGATGAATTCAGTTGGCAGAGGTATGAAATGGAACTGGTGAAACGGGGCTATAAAGTGCACCTGCAAGAAAAAGACGGTGGCGGAGTTTATGGCTATTCTATCAAGCGTGGCAACTCCATTTATAAATCATCCATGTTGGGTATCGGGCGAAACCTGACCCCATCAAAAATTGAGGTTACTTGGGCAAAACTACATCCGCAGGAAAGGATATCTAAGCCGGCAAAGCCTGTTCCACAACAAACATGGACAGCAGACACGACTCCTGTTATACAACCTTCGACTGCTTCGCATCCTGTTATGAAACATTACGATATAACGACAGACGAATATCACAGTTTCCATATCGAGATATCCGAAGCCGCTGATACTATCATTCGGCAGAATTGTTCTTTGGAGGAAGCACATCCGTTGGCTAAGATTGAAGAAATACAGCACACGGCCCTTTTGCTCTTTGCCGGGTATTTGGATGCTGCCACAAGTATGGCGGCGTCAAGTGGCGGTGGTAGTTCTGACACAAGTAGCTGGGGACGGGATAAAGATGAGGATGATCTTGAATGGGCACGCCGCTGTGCAAGAATGGCAAACAGCATGTGCAAGCGCAGGAAAGGACTTCACAGATAAATTAACAATCAAAAGACAAGAATCATGGGAATTGGCAAATCAAAAATTACTCCATCAATAGACGTTGATGATATGCTAAAAAAGGCTGAAAGCAATCATGAATTAGAGGCTGAAAAGCAGGATGCAGACAAGCGGCTCACAGAAATCCGTGAAGCAAAAGAGGCATTGTTGAAAATCCATCAAGACCTCCAGGATGCTATTAAAGCTGAGGGTGAGGCTGCGGTGGTTTTGCAGGAAGCTATTAGTAGTTCCAATAATATTATCAACGGCATTTGCAATGCGATTGTAAAAGCAGAGCAAAACACGCGGTTCAAGGCAACTATAAAATCTGAACATCTTGCCCAGCTTCAACAACTCTTAAACCAAGCCATTGAGACATGGAAAAACATGTTGGAAAATCATCTTTCCGAACAAGCAAAGATGCTAACGGAGCATGAATCTAATATGCGCAAAAACCTTAGGCGAAATGAAGGCGTTTGGTTTTCCGATTTTTGGATGAAAGCCTTGATGATATTTTTGTTCGTTTATACGGTGGTATTGGGACTGGTTGTATATTGTTCCACATGAGGTATCATGTACGATGCCATCCAATATGGACGGTTTTCTGCCTCTGTTTTAACTTGCTAGCAAATTGCCAGCAAGTTGAAAATGGGGTTGTATTATCTGATTTTCAATAGTTTATGTATATTGAATGATTCCTTGGCAAGTTACCAGCAAGTTAAATCATCTCAAAACAGAAATTTGGCTATAATATACAAAACAATAACGACTGCTACTATCAGGTTTATAGTGACTGTCGCTATTGTTGTATATAAGGATTAGTACTTGTGGTTGGTCGAATGATTACCTACTATTGATTATGGGATCTTATAATATCTCTTCTTGTTACTGACGTTATTTGTTTCATAATTTCATAATCTTTTCCATTGTCGTATCTGTAAACGTTCTCCAGATTTTCAAGTCTATTGATTGATAATCATCGAAGAGCTGCGTTACATACTCAATTTCGAAAACCAGGCGGAAGTCCTTCTTGTTTTCATCTAATTGGCCTTCCTTGCGTGTACCTATTCGGGCTATCTTTATCAAGTATAAGTCTCGAATTCCCTTACCCTTCAAATAAGGCATGAAGTAGTACAACTTGTTTAGAGCAACTTTTGATGGGAATTTCTTACCTGTATAATAAATCTTGGCAGATTTATCCAGATATTGATTGAAGTTGTCTTGCTTGACAAGGCAGACAAGCACATTCTTAGACTTGTCGATAAAATGTTTGTGAAATGATGCAGCGTAGTCAGTCATATCCTCACGAACGATACTGTTTTCAACAATACTATAGTCCCGATATTGTTCGAATAGGTCAAGGAAGTTCAGATAGGTATACTTTGCCTTCTTCTCAACCTTTACTTCTTTTTTTTCAAGTGTCTCACGACTTAAACGTCTACTCATAATCTTATGCCAGATGGAACGAGCAGTTTGTACCTCTTCCATGCTCAGTTCCATACCTTCATGAAGGATTATCTTGTCAGTATAATCAAGAATTTCATCCGCAGTTTTTTTCTGACGTAACATTTTGTCAATCTCTGTAAACAATGCTTCGTTTTCAACCCGATAAGGCATATAGATGCCACCAACTTCACTTGGCATGAGCTCCAAACAACCACCGCCAAAGTTGCGCCCAAGAATCTCTGCAAAAGCAAACGATAGAGAATTGTAGTAACTTGCCACAAATGCTTTCTTATTTACGCCCTCCTTGATGAATACCCGATGCATAGTATCTGTTGTGTAAGCCTTCGCATCATTTAATACAAACTTCGGATATTGGTTGTTGCGGCGAAGAAAAAGCGCATCCGAAAGCTTAATGGATGGTATTATGTACCATTCATCACGTATGCCTGTCTTGTAACCATTGTTTATGCCCTCCTTTTCTCCGTTCTCAATATAAGCTTTTACACCATCATCGCCATTCTCTTTTACTCCAGAAGGAAAAACAAGGAGATAGGCTTTCGCTCCTGAAGCCACATTTGCCTGCCAATCTTTTTTCGTAAAACATAAACTGTTCACCTGTACACTTCTGCCGACCATAGGTTTTGCATATGCTTTTAGATTGTAGAGAGTTACTACAGATTCCGGTACGGTGAAGTAATCATTAGCACCAGTTGTAATACCCACTTCTACGTTTGCATAAGTAGAAATAGAAGCCATGTTACGTTTTACTTTTTCCAGCAATTCAAGTTCTTTTTTTTCAAGGAAATAATACGTCCACTTGTCAGTGTGGAAGTCTATTTTCTTGGTCGGAAATTCTAATTTGTGAGGATCAAGAGTAAGCAAGCCATTAGCATCCTTTACTTCGATGTGCTCAATCAAATGCTCATCTGTGCCATTCTTCTCACATAATAGCAGGACAACTTCTTGCTGAATCTCCTCAAAAACGAGATTCTTAAAAGAAATGATGTTTATTTTGTTAAAGTTCTTTGCAAGATATTGGCGTAATTGCTGAGCATACTTGACCATAAGAAGTTCGGATGGAATAACAAACCCCATCTTGCCAATCTCAGTCAACAACTGACTGCTTCCTACTACAAAGGTAACCCAAGCATTCGTTAGTTTTGTTCTCTTCAGCTTTGAACGTTTGAATATTTCGTCTGCTAATTTCTGTTGCTCAGGATCATAATACTGATAACGAATGAACGGAGGATTTCCAACCACTAAGTTGAAACGCTTATCTGTATCAAGGCAGAAGCGATGAAAGTCGGCATTGATTACTTCTGAGTCATGCAAAGCTATTGCACGGGCCTTCTCAGCTTCTTTAGCTTCGTATTCAACTGCGGTAACACTATTGTAGAGCATTCTGTTATTGTTAATGCATTCCAAGAACACTCCATTACCGCAACTAGGTTCAAGTATATTTAAGTCATTACTGCCATTAATCCCCCATTGCAGGATAAATTTAGCTATTGCTGGAGGAGTATAATAAGCACCTCTCAGCTTCTGATCTGTTGCATTTTCAATCAGCTGCATAGAGTTCTTTTATCTTAGGAATTAATGATACTTCATCATTCGTCATGCCGTAAAGCATATTTATGACATTCTGCTGCTCTTGTTTAAGCGAATCAAATTGCCGCTGTAACGGTATAAGACTCCTTCGGTTCTTTGCTACCTTACTTATTTTATCGCCTAACTCAATGAGTCTTTTTTGGCGATTGACAATATCGTCATGAACATTTCGTTCATTTGGATTTGTAAAGTCAATTTCTCGGATAGGTATTTGCTTCAACACCTTTGTACCACGAGCAATGTAACCACCACGAAATATTTCACCATAGAGAGAGGCAAGCCATTCTCCTTGTATTGAACCTAAGATAGCTTGTATATAATAAATTGAATATGGACTATCCGAAGGAATACTAACCAAACAATAACCAGCTGTACCACCAGATGATACCAAGGTTCCATTGTTGTCTATGGCATATTTATCAGCCTGAGCTAATACTCCAACTATCATTTTTTCTTTTATTTCACACGCTTCCAGGCTTTGGTGTCTTCCGTAACGGTACCACTCGTCAGCAATAGTTGGTTTGGGTTGAATATCCCTGGATGCCTTATTAAGTTCGGGCTTTGCAGCCATCAAGAATGCATAGAATAAAGGATAGCGTCTTTGAATAGTTGCAAAAGGTATCAATTGCAGATGTCCATCATTCCCCTTTTTATATGGAAAGAATACACGAGCATTGGGCCTAAACGTACGATAAGTACTCATTGCGTCTACACCTTGAATCGTTTTGAAATATGGCTTTGTTATAGCTTTTTCTACTTCATATTCGTTGCCATCAAAAGCCCTAAAGGTATAGGTGGTTCGCGATTCTGATGCTGGAACAAATACATAAATCTTATTTGCACTTGTCTGGATTCCATTGAAAATATAGTCATCACCCACAATATCACCAAGCGGTTTAGAATGCGCAGTTACCGCCTTTAATAAAGGCAAAAGTTCATCTGTACACAACACCCAAGTGTCTGAATTAATTGCAGTTGATGCGCGATTACAGAACTTATAAGCATTTACATTCCTCACTCTCCAACTAATGAAATCGCTAACCTCTGAATATTTAAAATTATCATGTTCGCTTTTTTCCAACACAATAATGCAGGTATAGGTTGATTTGTCCGCAAATATTTGGTGAGCCCCAAATGAAATCAAGGTTTTGAGATATGCATTATTGGCAATGAGTCCTCGAAGTCCTTTTGCGGCTCCTACCTTCATAAATTTACTAGGGACTATGTAACCTAAACAACCAGCCGGTTTTAAAAGATTCAAAGCTCGTTCTATGAAAAGGAAGTACTTATCATATTGCTTATATGCAGTCTTATATCTTTTATCTTTTTCGTAAAGAGATTTCTCCTTAGGAGTAAATGCTTTTATATCCTCAGTTTTCATGTACGGAGGATTGCCGACAATCAAATCAAATGCTCTGTCACCAAAATCAAATGGATTAATTTCAAGAGCATCACTAGCAGGAACATCAGCTGTACTTAAAAGACTGTTACCATAGAAAATATTATTTGAAAGGTCTGGTAATATCGGATGAAATGAAGACAATGAGTTTACATCTTCGCCTTCAAGTAACTTAAGTAGCAATCCGAATTTACATGCTTCAACGGCATTAAAATCTTTATCAACACCATATATGCAGTTAACCAGCAAACTGCGTTTCATTTCGTAAGGCAACTTGTAAGTGCCAATACTCGTCTGAACAAGTTTGTTGCGATCATTCTTAATATAATAATCTACCAATGAGTCATGGAGCATCTGGTATAACTCTAATAAGAATGCACCCGAACCACATGATATATCTGCGCATCTTAAATTATAAATTTCGTTTGCAGATTTACCTTGGATGATTTCTGCAGCAGTTTGACGCAAAATTTCACGTACTACAAAATTTGGCGTAGTTACAATATCGCGTTCCACATTCTCTGGCTTCTTAACTATCTTAAGTTCACCATCTACTACAGCCAGTTTCTCAGCAAGGAATATTTCATAAATGCGACCAAGAATATCTGAAGATAGTACAGTGAAGGAATATGGACTTTCTGGGAAATATAGCTGACGGATTATCGTCCAAAACGAAGAACTTATGTTGCCAATTATATCCTCAGAAATAAGTTCCTTAAATAGGCCAGAATTGTACTTACTATCTGCATCTCTAAACTTCGCTACAAGTTCTTTATGGCTGTTATGATCAGCAATAGTAAGCAGACGTTGATAGGTTTCGATGTTTCTATCCTCACAAACACGAAGAAAGAGTATCTTGTTAATATAGCTTTGAACTATATCTCCTAGATAATCAATATCTAAATTAGAATCATAAGAAAGAATCTGTTTGCCAAGCATCAAACGCCATTGATTTATCTGATCCAAGAATAGTGAGTCCACTGACTGATGTACGACATTCAATTCAATGTTATTCCACACTTCTTCAAAATGCCCTATATATACAGATTCTTTCCCTAATAATTGAAGAAGTTCATCTGCCACATTTTCATAATCAGTATAGTGATATGCTTTGATACGAGCTTTTGTCAGAGTATCTCCATCCTCAACTTTGTATGAAGTATCATAAATATATAAATCTTCAAAGTTAGATAACACAGAAATCTTAAGGTTAGCCGTATATCCATAACGTCTAACCTGCTTGGCCGGATTATCATCTGTGCTGATATCTACACATGGCTTCTTTGCCTCTAAAAAAAACTTGCGTTCCCCAAATAGACGAAACGTATAGTCAGGTTTCTTTGAATGAGTAACAGCATCAGCCTTAAGTGATTCTTCCAAAAGCACTTCGCGCTCATTTGTACTCTTACCAGACATATTACGAATATCCCAACCAAGTGCTTCAAACAAAGGGTCAAGGAATTCATTTCTTACCTGAGTTTCGTTAAATTTAGGAGTTTTGTAGAAATCACGATTCGACTCGTACTTCTTTACAAGGGCATGTATCGTATTCTTTATCTCTTGAATATTCATGTTACTTTTATTTAACAAAGACTTCTAAAAATATTTGTTTATTGTTATCAACCCATGCAGTTGTTCCTTGCATTGCCGTGGCTGTACAGAAACTAGTTGCACCTGATAGAGAATATTTTTGGTTGTAACATTTACGTCCCTAAATGAGAAACTCCTCATCATTCTGACATGTTTTTTATTGCAGCTATTTCAATTTTATTACGAATTAAATAGGCCATTTTGTAAGCGAGATGATACTTACTGGCTATAGCATTTCGCATTATATCATTCTGATTTTGATTGTTTTATGATATTTACTACGGCTGTATCCAAATCTTGAGTAGTGTCACTTTCTCCCCATACTTGCCAAAACTGCACTGTATTGCTTTGCGGTTTTATCTTGGGTTCTTCTACTTTAATACGTGAAGGAAGCAAAGTCGCATCTCCTACAACAATCGCTTCACCAATGTCTAATAATGCAAGATTATCAGCTATATTTCCCAAATTATCTGGTAAAAGACGTTTAATCGTATTTTGGTCCTCTACATTTGTAAGTCGTAAACTTATGAAATTATTACATTGGCTTAAAACTGTTTTATTAACTTCACATGGTCTTTGGCTGATTATAACCAAACTAACACCGTATTTTCGACCTTCTTTAGCTATACGCTCAAAACTTCTTAAGCTAATTGCTGACACAGCATCGATGGATTCATTTTGCTCAACATATAGATGCGCCTCATCACAAAGCAACGCGATTGGATGTCGTTTTTCTTTCGCAGACCACTGCTGCACAGAGAAAATAATTCTTGCTATTAAACCTATAACAAGAGGAAGGATATCAGAAGGTACTTCAGAAAAGTCTATAACTTTAATGCCGCCATTATTAACTTTTGATGTACCCATAAGTTGCTTACAAAATTTATGTAGCCAGTTGAATTCCATTTCATCATTTGTTAGAGAGAACATGAAGCCCACGCGCTTATCAGACATTTTATTTTCGAGACGCTGATTAAAACGAGTCAATTTACCATTAAAAGGTCCAGCTTTTTCTCCCCTTTGACCTTGTTCCTTTGCGGTATCAAGATCATGAAGCTTATGTAAAACGGCATTTAAATCATAAACAATTGGACTATCTAATGTAATCTTATCTTCGTATTCCGTATCTTTTACAGTGTTTTCTTTTGCTATCATTATTTGTTTAGACAACTGCATAGCTTGATTGGGTGCATTACTGTCGCTACGGTCTAATAGCAATGCTTGCATTTCTTCATAATTCAACAACCAGTAAGGAACCATCAGGATACCCTTATCAAGTTTGTTTGCAGTTTCCAAATCATTCGGTGTTGCAATTTTAAGTTGTGCTATTCCATCCCGTTTGAAAGAATCATCAGAATACTCTCCATGTATATCGAATAATATAGCATTTACAGATTTAAGTTCCGACATTTGTTCAATTAGCTTTGCAACACAATAAGACTTTCCACTGCCAGTAGAACCGACTATGGCAGCATGACGTTGAAAAAGCTTGTCTCCATCAATATATGCTGTGGAGTTTTCATCTATAAAATACTTTCCTAATGACAATGGAGATACCGTATTTGCAGAAATTGTGGAAATACATTCCATTAGTTTTGTCAGTTTGTCCCCATCTATTCGAAAACAAGAAGCTTGAATGTTTGGTAATGCTGTCACATTGCGTTTAAATACATTCACTTTTATACCTTCTTTGTCACGTAGTTCTCCAACAAAAACTATCTTTATGGCATTTGATGGTAAAACATCATTGTTGTCCTCATGCTCAAAATCAATATCATTTTGAAGTACTTTTTCGTCAATGCGGCGAGACATTTTTACTACCATACCTATGATATGGGTTCCAGCACGAGGACTATTAACTGCTATCAACTGATTGATTTGCAATTCTGACATGTTCTTATCATCAAATATAAATGCAATTGCCGTACCTGTATCTACACTGGCTATTTTTCCGATAGATTCGTCTTCTTTATAATTAAGTATCATTTCTGTCATAATTATCATATGATTAACATAAAATTTTCCAGCTTCCAATATTCAGTTGTTTCATCAACGATTTCAATCTCTTCTGATGAACTTTTGAATTTTGTGCCATGAGCACCATCCGAATACACGATGATGTAATTTTTAGCTTTAGCAATGACCTCATTCTTTATCTTTTCCGTCAAATCTTTTGTGACTATCAAGATTCTTTTTTTTCTATCAATAGCCATTTTTAATAAGTTGGGTTGAATATGCTTGTCATTAAAACCATAGCCTATACACATATAGCCAGAAGCTTCTTTGAACAAGCCATCAACAGACGAAATTAAAGATCTATGAGGATCTTCTAATGCACGCTCATATTTATTTGTTCCTGGAGTTATTATACACGGCTTCATTTCGTTTGGTATATATGTTAGGTTAGGGTAACTATGCATTTTTCCATTGTTATCAACGAACCAATCTAATGAACCATGAATCTTGTATATATTTACACAACCTTCATAATCTTTCAATTTTGCCAATTGATTTTTGTAGTCAAAACCAATAAATTGTCCAATACAAGATTGCGAACACCCACAATTCACATAAGCATCTGTTTGAGAAGCAGCATATTCTATAAGGCAGTCGTAGTTAGTTGTTACAACATCAACTCCAGCATTTGCCCTATTATATATTAGATGTGTAAGCAAATCAGCCAAAGGTAAACGATTACGTGATTGAACTATGTCCACAAAAACGTCATTGTCTTTTGGCTTAATCTGATTCCATACAATTTTAAGTATTCTATTTTCTACTTCTTCTGTACATTTTAAACTAAGCATAGCGTCTTCCAATCCCATTTCTGCGTCAAGTTTTCTGATAAGCTTATTTACGCAATTTTTGGATTCTTCAGAAAATGGCGGTGTTTTTGCAAAATCTGCTTTTATTGCCATCGCCAAGTCCCACATACCAGGAATGCCGTAATTCATGGAGGCACCACAACCAATTACTAAAACCGGATTGTCATTCACTATATCTTGAATTGACTTGAAAAGTCTATCTTTTTCTTCCGTGGTCATATTCAACTAATTAAATCATGTAGCATTAAGCGCAGTATATAATTTGTTCTTCTTTGCAAATTACCAGTTAACTTATCAAACACTATAGACAAGCTATAATACAACTTGTACAGGTAAACCAATCCTTGCAAACCATTTGAATTAGCACCATTTGCTGTTGCTCCTTGGATAGTTGAAAGTAATTATTCATAGGCTTGTCTTGTGAAGGTTCTTATCCATGCCGGCATAAGTGCTTCATCTGCCAGCACATTTTCCCTTTGTTCTTGTTGAAGCACGTTCTTAATTTGCTTGGCAATATCGTCCGTTACATTATCTTTCCCTATTTCTTTCAAGGCAAACGTGACAAGCATTGCAAGCGGATTGGTGAATGAGAGATTTTTGGGAGTCGTATATTTGAACTGTATTGAGCGACCATTTCCTAAGCTTACCTTGCGAGGTGCCCCGTCAGTCAGATAAACTATATTCATGGGAACTTGGGTAGATATACCCAATTTGTTTAGGGCATAAATGCCAGTCTGTACAATACGCGCTTTATCCCTACGGGCTATCGTTTCGGCAATCTGTTCTGTGGATGGCATCAATACGCCAAGCCCCAAGACTGTATCAATATCAGGATATAAATATATCCCTCTAGCCAGACGGATGATGTCACCTTTGGCAGTCAGTCGCTCAAGGCTTTTTCCCACAGCCTTCACTTCACCGTATGACGTAAAATCAGAAGGAAAGAAGATACTTCCTCTTCCCTTATCTTTTATCGCTGTCAAAATATTATCTTCTATACTTGCCATTGCATTGCATTTGTCGCAAAATTATAAATTATTTGCGACAAATCCAAGGGTTGAGCAAAATATGAGGCTTTATTTGGCATTACTTGCAGGAATGCTATGTGTCCAACGAGCTTAATCGCAACATTTACCTCCCTAGTTCTGCGTAAACAATGCGTAAACAAACGGTTCCAGTTAGGGGTATTTAGTGAGTTTCATAAGAGATAGTAAAAAATCGTAACTATCTGATAATTAATTAAGATTAGCAAATCGAACTATCGCAGAATATCATCTTATCGTTCTCATAATCTGGAGGTCCCAGGTTCAAGCCCTGGATGGCCCACCGAAAAGGAAGCGTTAATTGCAGGATACAAGCAGTTAGCGCTTTTTTCTTTGTCAGGCAGACCATACCTTTGCATAAGTTGAAAGGATGCTCAACCGTTATTCTGATAATATTATGAAAAAACTCATCACTTGCATATTGTCATTTGTCCCGATGGTCCTGTTCGCCCAAAACAGCTCTGACATGGCGACGTCCGACTCGTTATTCGCTTTAGGAGTCGGGCTTTACCAACAGGGCAAATACAAGAACGCGATACCCCTTTTCAAGGAAAGCGACAGGATAGACAAGGCCAAGCTCGATGAAACAAGCAACAGGCGGCATTATTCCGCCATGTGGCTGGCTTCATGTTACTACATGCTTGGCGATACAGCAACTGCCGCAGAATATTATAAGTTTTACAACATCCCGCCGGTAGACAGGCGGCTGACCGTAAAGTCGGACTCATTGTTACAATTAGGGACCGAAAGCTACAACGACAATGACTACACCAAAGCACTTCAGTATTATTCAGAAGCAGAAAAGACAGAGCGCAGCATACTGGACGACAGTCGCATATTCCACAGCAGTTACACGATATTGCTTATAGCCGATTGCTATTCACAGCTGAACGACGTAAGAGCCTTGGACTATGCCAAAAGATACTCTGACATTATAAGGAAATGTCTTGGGGCTGAGTCTGAACATTATGGAATTTCGCTGAGCAACATGGCACTTTACTATGCCGATTACAGAAAATACGACGAGGCTAAAAACATTGAAATGGAAGCCATGAACATATTCAAGAAGATTTTTGGAAAAAAGAGTATTCGCTATGCCAAATCATTGAGCAACATGGCATTATACAATGCCGAACAGAAAAACTACGGAGAGGCTGTACGCTTCGAAACCGAAGCAATGAACATCTACGGAGAGATTCTTGGAAAAGACGATCCTGAATATGCAAATTCATTGAACTACCTCGCATTGTACCATTCTGAAAAAGGTGACCATGGCGAGGCTGTAAGGCTTGGGACTGAAGCGCTGCATGCCGTAGGCAAGATTGTCGGCGAAGAAAGCATTTACTATGCAACTTCATTGAGCTACTTGGCGTTATACGAAACAAAACAGGGAAACTATGACGCGGCTATACGGCATGAAACCGAAGCATTGGAAATAAAAGAGAAAGTCAGCGGAAAAGAACATTACGACTATTCCGTCTCATTAAGCAAACTTGCAACTTACTATTACTTATCAGGGAAATATGACGAAGCCTTACAACTTGGAACCAAGGCTTTGAAAATCAGCAAGAAAATCCTTGGCAGAGACAATCCTGAATACACCACGCTATTAAGGAACATTGCCGATTACAATGCCGCACTGGGGCATTACGACAAAGCTGCAAAAATGGAAACAGAGGCATTAGAGACCAACGAAAAAATATTCGGAAAGGAAAATATTAAATATGCCAATTCGTTATTAAACCTGTCAGTTTTCTGCAAAAAAGCAGGAGACAAGAAGGCATCAAAATACTACGCCGACGCTATGGAACTCATTCCAAACATCTTAAAAAGGAGTTTTATCGGCTCTGATGCAAATAAAAAAGATTCACTTTGTAAACAATATGAAATATTGTTTGAACCCATTATTCACCGCATAGCTTACGAATCGCGCTCCGACGCTTATTACAAAGACGGATACAACAGTGTTTTGCTGGGAAAGGGGATGTCGCTCGATAATAGAATGGATTTAGATTCACCGGAGAAAGAGGATGGAAACTATGGTACAAAAACCATGTACAACAACCTGGTAGACCTTTACAACAAGATTAACAACATATACGAACAGCCCAAATCAGAAAGACCGGCAGACTTAGACTCTCTAAAGAATGAGGCAAAGAGACTGGATGAAAAGTTGCAGCAATGCCAGGATAAGTATGGAGACTTTATCCGCAATCTTTCCACAGATTGGCAACAAGTACGGCAAACATTGGGAGACAACGACCTTGCAATAGAATTTGTTACGATCCCGGCGTCAGAAGACTCTTTAATCTATGCTGCATATTGTCTGCGCAAAGGCATGGACTCGCCAAAGATGTATCTACTGTTCGAGGGGAACGAGCTAAAACATATAGACGAACAGAATCTTTACAACACGACGACTGTCGGCAAACTGGTATGGAAACCATTGGAAAAGGAGTTGCATAGCGTTGAGAACGTCTACTTTGCACCATCAGGCACATTAAACGACATAGCCATCGAGTCCGTACCGCAATGGACCGGGGACGGACTGATGTATGACAAGTGGAAGATGCACAGGCTTACATCAACAGGCAAACTTGTATCGATAAAGAAAACGGGCAATTAAGCATTGCCCCACAAAAGAACATAAATTCAACAAAGGACAAAGGCAGCTGATGACACAACTTTAGGCAATCGACGCGCGCCACAGCGTGCGAAGATATATAAGCAAAAGGCTGAAGCAGGACGTGATTGACGTGGTTGACGCACTCCAGGCTAAGATTGACTAATGCAACCGTGAGGGCAGACTGCAAATACAGCTCGTGCTGGACGAGAAAAGGGATTCAGCAGACAATTCGCTTACGACGCCTTCTAGGGCGTGGAAAACGATACCGTGACGACAAGCGAGAAGACCGACGACTTAGACGAGCGCATAGGCTATTACGGCAAGCAAATAGTGCTGTTCACACAGCAGGACACTATAAAATGGATTCTTTAAGGGACGACTATTTATGTACACACATTTATAACCCGTTTTTGTTACTTTACCATCATCTTATCATTGCTGTTAATCTAATTCCCGTATCACAAATTTGTCTGTTCTTGAAGAATTGTGAAAGTGAAATATTTTTAGTTGAAAATCAATAATTTACATAAAAACATCCAATTCCATGACAGATACAAATTTAATAGAAATTTACTGTATACATGACGAGTTCTGCAAATATTTTGCACCCGAATTGAAAAACATACGCTTGACGCCTTCGGCAAGCGTCGCCATAACCATCGGTGTGTGATGTCCAACAGTGAACTTATGACTATTTTAATTCTGTTCCATACCGAGCACCATCGTAACATTAAATCATTCAATCTCGGCGATGTATATAATTACATGCACAAGAAATTCCTCAAACGTGTTTTCTACAACCGTATTGTGAAACGTCAGGCTAAAGTCGGACTGCACTTTAGACTATTCCTTCAAATCTGTGCATTTGGCAAATATACATGGATATCAATAATCGACCCCACACCACTGAAATCATACCGTATAAAACGTACATACAGTCACAAGAGTGTGAGGGGGATGGGCTGCAAAAGGCAAGACTACGATGGGATGGTTTTACAGATTCAAACTGCACATCGTAATCAACGAACACGGTGAGATAATGCAGTGGACGCTAACGCCCGAAAACGTAGACGACAGGGAGCCGCAGAAAGACAAGAAGTTCACAAAAAACTCTTCAGAAAGATATTTGCCTACAGGATATACATAAGTCAGAAACCGTTTGAGAATCTTTTTGTCGATGATATACACCTCGTCACAAAGATTAAGAAGAATATGAAGAAATCACTCATGAATATTTATGACAAAATCCTACTTAATAAAAGGTCGCTTATTGAAATTGTAAACGATAAACTTAAAAACGTCTGTCATATTGAGTATACCAAACATCGCTCTATAGACAACTTTGCGTTAAACTTGACATCCGGACTTACTGCATACAATCTTCTACCCCAAAAAGTCATCTTTAAATATTGACATTAAGCAAGCGAAAATTCTTTCTAAAAGCCCTATTTATACATGTCGGTTGAAGGCGAAATGGAACGACATAATATCTCCCGAACAATACATCTTATGAGTTAGAATACGAAGAATTAGATAAATTCCGATTCTTAATCTATAATTGGCAATAATGATGTATATATACTGATTTTGGTTGCTTCCGATTTCAAAATTATTACTATTTACATTTTACGCTGCCAACTGAGAACTCAGTTGGAATGACAACAAGGATAATTTATAAGTTGAGAACAAGAATTGTTATATGTTACGAATTACAACATATGTAACCCTCTTGATCATATGCTTTTCGCTCACGATGAATTAAAGTTATCAGTTGCTGCAACTCGAATAAATCAGACTTGATATCTTTGAAATAGTTATACTGTTCATCATATCTTTTCCGAGAGCCAGACTGCAGACGGAATTCAATATCGTCAGGAATTAAATATGAAGAACGTTCCTTGCCTAGATATTGATGAAACTCTAAGAGAAATATATTAATTCCCGCCAAATCAAAGTCTCCGAAATGGAGATAATAATTTGGAATAGAACACAGCCACCTTCTAAGATCAGAAGATTGTGGATATCTGGATACAAAGAGTACTCTGTTTGAAAAATCATGTGCTTTGAGATACTTTTCAAATAATTCTCTTTGTTTACGAATCATTCTAAAATTTTCCATATTCTCGATACCAATTATTACCACATCTTCGGGAATCGTAAATTTTTCCCAGTCTGAGACAAACAGAAAGCTTCCTTCCTGAGGATTTACCAGAAATGGCTCCCCACACAGAAAACATTCAATAGGTTCGTAGCTGTTTATAGGAAATCCAGGGCAGGAACGAACTGTGGCAAGTTTTGAATTTCCTGTTTCCATTGCCATTGACGCTCGGGTATCAGGAATATTTACTTCAAGAATTCGATAACTTTCATCATTATCTACAAGAAACCTTTTAAGAGCATCTGTGTCACGGGCAAGATATGATTTTCTTGAACCATGTGATATCACCAATAGCATACCTTCTGACAACAGTTCATCAAGCAACTTACTGTTCAGTTTTGAGCCGGCAACCTGTTCACCAGCCAACAATGCCTGTATAGATGTGCTTATTGCCATATAATCTGACTAACTTATTCGTTTTAACAACTTTTCCACTCTCGTCCTCACCCCATGCTTACTTAACATATAGGTATAGCGGTAGTCGTAAGCATTATACGATGTCGGTGAACTGTTAATAATATATATATTACGCGTATTGGCAAATTGCAGAATGCCTTTTATATTGTTAGGGTGCAAGCGTCCTATCTCATCCATCATACAGTGTACAATGAAATCACCACTTTTTCTGGCTACCTTTTTCTTAAAAACATTGATGAGCATGATATTGACCATTGCTTTCACAAGGATATCCGTACCGTCCGATCCAACATTATTAATACGTACGGTCCAGCCTGTGTCATTGTCGTTCTCCTTCACGCGAAACTGTAAACGGAAAGCATCACCTAACGATACTGTCTGACGATTGGGTTCATTCTGTAGCTGATGAGACAGACTCTTCAGATAATCCACGACCTTACGGTTCACTTCATCCCGGTTATTACTTGAGAAAAGATTCAATTCACCTATTGAAAGAGCATTCTCTACAGCATAATCGTGAATAGATATAAGCAGTTTCATAAGTTTGTCAGATGATTCATCTGACTTGAGTTCAATACTCTTGATTACACCAGCAAAATTCTTTTCTATAAAATCACGGTTTATGTCTTGTATCACCCCATCCACATCTGATCTGCGTTTCATCAGTGACCCTATTTCAGTCGAGATACGTCCTAAAATATCTTTATAGTGTTCGCTTGTACGTCTCCGGAAATCCTCTATTTTGTTATTATCCATGAAGTCCTGCAAATCAAAGGCAATCTGCAAATAGTCATTATCTGTTATAGGCATCGTATTAAAATGGAAAGCATTTTGAGGCTTGAAGTTACGATTGAAATTGACAACTAATGACTTAAGTTTTTCAATTGATTCGCGTTTTTGATTTACAGTACCCCTAAATTGACTCAAAAGTTGCTGACAATCCAGCTCAGTATTCTTCGTCTTGTCATCCGAGAGGAAAGTATCAGGTACCAGATGCTCATACTCTACCATCTGATGATAAAGTTCTAAGCCTTCTCTCATATGCAAAAGTTCATTATGGAGTTCTTCCTGGCGTTCTTTCATTTCTTTACATTTTTTCTCGATACGTATTCGTTTATCTTCATAACGCTGACGTATCATGGCAAGTCGCTGTTCTATATTTTTAATTTCCTTTCTTATTTCCGGTTCCTTGGCAAAAAGATTTTGCTCAGTGTGACGATATCTGATAACTATTGAACGCTCATCTTCAATTTTTGTCAAAAGCTCCCTTAATTTATTTAAATTTACACGATATTTCTCAAGCAAATTAGTATCAACACCTTTTCCGGCAAGTTCTGATGTCTGCTGTTCATCAAGTTGCTTTTTCTGTTCGGAAAACTCCTGATAACGCTCTCTGGCTTCATCCTCTTGTCTCTCTTTGAAAATACGTAATTCATCTTCAAGAAGATTCGTAGCCTTTTTAAATGATGAATCAAGATTCTTAAGGTCTTTCTTATTTTTGCTTTCATTCTTATCACGAGTTTCCCGTTCCGAATTTACATGCAAAACAGATTCATTATAGGAGCGTTCGCGAATATCCTTTTCTTGATTAATCAACTCTTGTTCCTCCATCTGAAATTTATGCCTATTGGTTTGTAGGTTTTGCCGTTTGACAGGTATTTGTCCTTCTTCAACCCTCAGCGATGTCATCTCCTTACGAAAAGGATTTATCTGAGCGGCATGTTTCTTGCCAAGTTTAGAAATCTCTTCCTGAAGGCTAATTGGTAATTGTGTAAGCCTACGGTTAATATGTTGTACCTGTTCTTCCAGGTGGCTCTTCTCTAATCTATAATCGTCAGGCGTACGATGCACAGACGCAATGTTATCCAGGTTCAATTTTATACCAAACAGATCATTGGACTCTGTATCTAACTGAGGTTCCAGTCCTTGAGCATATAGAATTCTTTCTTCGTCAACAACTTTGCCTATAGTGTTCTCCCAACCTTTCGAATTATCACAAAGCCACTTATATAGAGAACCGTCTAAATGAGCCAATATATCATCAATCTTCGCCATCTGTTCACGAAGAGTTGTACGCTCAGTTTCAAGACGTTCCTGCTCATGCTGCATCTCCTGTTCTATTACCGTTTTTTTCATCCTATACTCGGCTGTAATCCGATCTATCTGGCTTTTTACAGCTGCTTGCCGGGCAGAATTTTCCTTCTCTTTAAAATTCAATTTCTGTAGTTCATCATCCACCTGCTTTATTTCATCTGCCTTTGGATTCCAGTGACGAAGTTCCTTAAGTGCGCTATCAGCCTTGTTCTGTTCAACCAACAGAATTTGCAAACGCTCATCCGAGTCATGTCGCCAGCTGTTGAAAGCATCCATAATCTGCTTTCTGTTTTTGATATATTCTTCTTCCAAATTCTTACGCTTTATCTGAAGTTCGTCCCGCTTATGATAATACGCCTTTTTCTGAACATTCTCGAACGCCTGACGTGCATTTTCCAGTTTATCCCTCGCAATATTGTACTTTTCTTCTATAGATGCATGAGTTTTCAATAAATCATCCAATAGGTTTTGTTTTTCAGTTATTTCCTGCTTGATAGCAGATTCACGACAGGCAAGAGCCAGCTTTTCGTCTATACCTATAGCCTCAAATTCCTTTCTTGCCTGTGCTATATCTTTCAGTTTCCCTTTCTTTGAACCAAGATCTTGATTGAGAGAGTCCTTTTCTTTATCATATTCAGATGTGAGTTCTTTTTCACGGTTAAGCTCTTTCTCTATTTCAGCCTTAGTTTCAATATCTTTAGCTTCACAAAGAGGTATGTGCTCTTCACTATAGGCTACAGCATGATTGAGCATACGCCATACATCTGCTAGCTGTTGGTCAAGTGCAACGATTATACGCCCTTGTTCAGCTATCTTCAAAGCCTGATGACGAACGGGATAACTACCATCACGTGATTGGCGAAACCAACAGTCTATCTCGTCATACTCTCGCTCAAAATTTGTAACGAGTCGTCTGTAGGTCTGCAAATCAAGCGGTAAATCTTCATCTGTCATAGATTGTATTATAGTATCCTTTACAAAGTCTGCATCAAGTTTTGTATTTAGAAAAACATTTTGAATACTTCGTGGAATATTCTGATAATGCGGACTCTGAACCAGTGCATAACGTGTATATTTATGGTCATGGGTGTTACCGAAAATTATATCCTTAAACATCACACCGGATTCTATCCTGGCAGAAACAGCTACATTTTTGTCTATACGTTCACGAATCTTTACCCAGTCACTCAGTACCCGGTTATCGCCGTCAATTAACCATTCACGCTGATAAGGAGCATCAATAAACCTCCATGAAGCACGCCCCTGATATCTGCATACAACAATCGTATAAGCCCCATTATCACGCATCACCTCATAAAGTATATAAGAGTTTGACTGACTGAAATAGAAATCATCAAACGATTTCTGTCCCTGCTGAATACCCAAACGATGTTTATCTGCATTGTAGAAAAACAGCAATGCTCTCAACACAGTACTTTTACCAACGCCCTGAGTTCCTGTAAAATGCACATTTCCATCTACGGCAATCTCTGCATATGGGATATTGGCACTATTGATAAAGATAATCTTATTCAGGTATTTCATCTTCATTTGCTATTTGAATTATATCAACTAACTCTTCGGCATAACGGAATGCAGAAGTAACCTTATATGTTTCCTCAATTTCACTGATACACTCCGCAAAGCCCATATTCTGCATTTCCTGTAACAGTTTGTTTACTATCTCACTATTTGAGCCTACACCGTATTTTTTGAACAGATGGTGCGCCTTTTCCTTCAATTCGATATCCAGACTGATCTGTTCTATCAAATGGCTTTTACGGAACTGATATCCAGCGGCAAATGACTGATTATAGCATTTGAGAAAATCCAGATAGTCAATCCACTTTGAAAAGCTGTCCAATTTCTGCTCTATCGACTGTTTAGCCTCTCCTATCCTTGAAAAATAGAAGTAGCCATTACCTGATTCCAATTGCAGACCTATTTCCTTGAAATATTCTGTATAATCCTCCAAATTCTCTTCGACATCCTCATAAAGATGGCGTACAGAAGCGTCTGCACTGTCCACCGAAAGAAATTCTCCCCGGCTTAACTTGTCGTATATTCTTCGAGTGTTATTTCGCATAAATTATAGGATATTCAATGTCTTGATAAATTGCATATTTTCCTGTCATCCGGCATTCATCCGGATGTAGGATGACCAACTGACAGAAAAGAGTAACATGCTCTTCAATATTACGTTTTACCTTATAGTCGTACCTTAAGATGAATTCAAACAAATTATAGCTTGATGCCAGGAATGAATTCCATACTTCAGCAGAATCCACATCCTTTAATAGTCGGACATGATTTTGCAGTTCTTCTTCAGTCAAAGGGTCGGCTTCTGTTTTTGCTGTCTTATGTATTCCATTACGCTCGGCAATCCGTCTCAGAATCTTTACTACCAGTTCGTCTTCCCGCAGCATTTCTAAAGACAGACGAATCTTATTGTATTGACGGGATTCCATCCACAAAGGATTTCTTTCCTCCAACACGCTTATAATATTTGTGCCACTTTTGATCAGTAGCTGATCTTGCAGATACTTCAGTCTTCGTATCTTTTTGTAAAGTTTATTCTGTTGGTCTATCTGATTGATATAAGAAATAATCTGTCTGTCAATCTCCATTAACGCATGATAGGCTTCTACAAAATCATGCTTCACATCGCTACAAGTCTTGGCCATGTGCGGATCATTGGCCATAATGAAAAAAGCATGCTCGTTATCCATCAGTTTCTCACATTCACGTATCATTGCACGAATGCTATGGCTCTTTACATCTAAGTTCTCCAGTTTTTTCTTTTTGATAATATAATTGGGTTCCTGCTTATAGGCATTATCCATATTACGCTTCAAATCAACCACATTCTTTAAAGTCCTGAATCCGGTCTTCTTTAAAAGCTGGCGCACACTATCCTGATATCCGGCTTTACGGTTGGTATTAGTTTCTTGCAGGAAATAGCCTATATACTCCTTCAATGTGTTGATACATTCCTGTACGCTCAACACACTGATCTCCTCATTTACATTCAGCACTTCTTCAAAGAAGTTCAGGTAGTCACTCTCTATCTCAACCGTATTGCCAGTTTCAACCAGCACACCATAGTCAACCAGTTTCCTCAATCTTGTTTCATTCCCTCCGACAAGGTCTATGGCAAGCCCGACCGGAAACTTCATAAGTTTTCGCTTTTCAAACATCTCGCTCAGCAATCCTTGCTCACGTGAGAGTGTCTTTGTCAATTCTTCTATGCTTCTAAAATGCGTCAGGACATCCATATATTTAAAACTCAGTGATTGGCACTACATCTATCTTATAACCGTCTTTCTCGATTGTGCATTTGTAATTATATGTCACAATAACGAGATTGTCACACTTTAATTCTCCGGCACATTCAACAATACTATCCACTTCGCGCTTCTCCGTTTTAGGACTACTCATATCATAACAGACCTGTACAAGTTGTAAAATCCGAGTTCCTTCACGAAGTACAAAATCAACTTCCTTATCGTTTCGTGAACGATAATAGAATATGGTCTTTTCAACATCATAACCTCGGCGTATAAGTTCTATGAAAACTTGATTCTCAAGCAATCGTCCCAGATTGTCACTTAAAGAAAAAGCCTTGGATGCCACAAAGCCGTTGTCAACTACATACACTTTCCTTGGAGCTTTTTTCATCAGCTTAAGTTTGTTATTGTAGCGTGACAAATAATAGAACAGGTATGGTTCATGGAGATATTCCATATATTTCTTTGTCGTATTGACACTGGAGAAGTCAAGTTCTGTTGCTAACTCATTAGCACTGACAGGATTACAAAAGTTTGAGACAAGATACATGGCCAGATTATTCAAATCGGTCACATTCCGGACATTATGACGTTTGGCAACATCTTTCCATATGATGGAATCAAATAACGTATCAAGGTAATTGCGGGTCAGTTGGCGTGAAGCAACTACTTCCGGATAACCGCCATACCTCAAATAGTCGTCTGTCAGCACAAGAGATTCCGTCTTGTGTTCTGGTTCCTGTACATGCAGATCAAGCTTATTCCAGTTGAAAAACTCTTCAAGACTAAATGGCAACATTTCTACCTGAAGATACTTACCGGTTAATACCGTAGCCATTTCGCTGCTGAGCATTCTGGCATTACTGCCTGTTATCACGAGATTCTTTCCCCTTCGATACAGTTCACTGACCCACAGATCCCATCCGGCAAGGTTCTGCACCTCGTCCAACAACATATATTCATACCCGGGATAGACATCATCCAGCATCCGCATTACCAAATCAGCATCCCAGGCTTCCAGCAATTGATAGTTATCGAAGTTCAAGTATGCAAAATTCTTGTCCCGCAGCATCAATAGTGCCTGAGTGGATTTACCCACTCGCCGGGGACCTGTTATCAACTTGATAAGATGGCTGCCCAATAGCAAATCTGTATTTTGGTTGCTCTTACGCGTCAAATACGGACGAGACATCAGCTCGTCACGTTCTTTGCGTTGATTTAGAATGATTGTTTTCATCTTTTATATGTTGTTATTCGAATACAATATTACTATTTTTTATTCAAATAACAATGTCTATTGCACAAAATATGTATTATTTTATGCATTATAAGATTGCTATTGATTAAAATTTAGCATTATTGAGTGCAAGAACTGCTATACTGACAGAAAGGTCGTAAGAGAGCATTTTATATAAAACTATGTGTGGTCTAATTACCAATTGGGGTTAAAATGCAGGCTATTGTGTGCCGGACATATTGTATAGAATGTTCATGAGACGGTAAAAAGTCAGGACAAAAATATTTTTCATTCTGGAAAATTCAAGTATAACGGATGTTAAATGAATGGCAGTTGATATGCCAATTCTTTAACATCCGTTTGCTTTTATGCCGAAAAAATGGTTCATAACCATGCTTTCCAGACTCCAAAACGGCTGTTTGGACATGGCAAAAGCACCGCTTTCGTGTCGTAAACCTATGACTTTTGCACCGTAAGTGGCCGAGTAATGTTTGTTAACATTATCGCTTTGTGTGGATAAGTAGTCTAATCGCCTGTTAGTCAATGCTTTGCTGAAAACACTCAATTTTCGCTATTTTTCGTGTCAAACGGCAGTGTTGTGATGAGCATGGCCGTTCTGAGAGCGTTAAGCGGCAACACTTATGGATGAAAAGTTTACAAGTGTGTCGGATATGTTGGCAGTGATGTCGCTGCCCGTTGCAGGCAGTAGACATCGTATCATAGTGGCATTGCTGGCATTAGTTGTTGCTGCGTATGTGGCAGTCAAGCTATACAACCGCTACACAACATCAGACGGCTCATGACAGGGCAACGCCCCAATAGAGATTGCATCTGATAATAACTGTGCCATAGACTACAGCCTGTGGCGCGAACGCGGCGAAAAATAAAGTTTGCTAACCAACAATTTACATATTCTGCAGCTGTATTCCCGGCAAATAGGTGTAAATAGTATTTTCTCTACGTGATAAGGCGACATTATTGACAAAAGCAGGCTTGTTGCATAATGATGTCATACCGAACTCACGTATACTTCAGTAAAAATCATGCATCGCCTTGCGATCAATGCAATTCATATTTTACACTAAACAGAACCTCACGACCACGCAACGGCATGGAATAATATTGGTAGTTTAATCCTGTAAAAGACGCTTCTACGTATTCGTGTCTATCAAAGACATTGCTCAGCGTAAGACCAAGCTCGATATGGTTGACCGGATTATAGGTCATACGAAAGTCAACAAAAGTGTTGCGGTTATATTTGCCTCTCTCTGTTTCAGTTGACGTGTATTCGCAGTCTATCTCCATAGATATCCTTTTCAATGGATAGACATACAGCCTGAGTGTTTCAAACCAGCTTCTGAGCGAATATCCGGCACTGTTCTGATATTTGTCCTGCCATGAAAGGTTAAATGTGGTCTCGTTTGAAAGCTGAAGCCATGACAACTTGTTCCATCTAAAATTGAGCGACGGTGAAAGGATGTTTGATTTAACGGTCTGCTCCACATTGTTTTGCATAACAGGCAGCTCATTCCTTGTATAATTTATTCTGCCATTGACAGAGAAGCCAATGTCAGAGAATGTCTTGTCGGCAGAAGTCTGCACAATAATCATGCGTGAATCAGTGTCTTCCCAAACCGGCGTTATCAACGTATATTTCTCTCCGTAACTATAATGATAACGATAGTCGTTCTTTATCCATGACGCCGATGCAAGAATATTCCATGTGAACATTCTTACGAAGTCGACATAATTAAGCGAGAAAGAAAGACTGGACGTGCGCTTCCAGCCGATTCGGTCAAATGGAACCATGCGTGTGCGGTAACCTGTCAAGATGCTGTCAGAGTATAATATTGATGAGTTGTCGGCGTCTTCATTCAAGCTCCCGTTTATTTTCAGGCGCCATGACGGAGAAAAATCATGTCGCCAAAGTATTGACGGAGAAACGTAGACTTTTGTGTCGCTTGTGTCTGTATGCCGCCAAGGCACTGAAGAGTAAAAGACATTAACGGGCACATCGAGCGTAACAGATCCGGATGCATATACTATTGCGTAGTTGAACCCGATGTTGTTGAGCAGATAATAATTTTGCATAAATCTGCTTGAAGCCTCCTTTAGCCTGTCACGGCGATACTCCATGCTGTATTTCAGTCTGATGCGGTTGCCCCAAAGCGGCAATGACGTAGATACGCTGTTACGCGTAAACATACGCTGGAGAATTATCCTCTCGCCTGTATTGTATGTCGATGTCGAGTCGTCAACTCCCATAGTCTCGCTCCTTCGCAAATATCGTGTCAGTGAGTTTATTGAGTAAACAAGATTTCCGGCATTAAGAATCATCTGCAGTTTGTTCTGCACGTAAGACGTATGACGCCCTACCCGCTCCTGCAAAGGCAATCCGTTGCTGCTCATCCAGTTTAAATTGTCTGTATATGACAACTCCCCTGAAAGCTCGTCAATAAGATAGGTCTTTGGAGCGTTAAGCTCGTAGCGCAAGTGCGGCATGAGGGTATACTCGTGCGGTTTCCTTTTGTTGCTCTCGCTGAGAGACATGGCCGGTGAGCCTCCGTAATAATTGTAAGTGCTGTCGGACAACTGGTCGCTCGTGCCGTAATAAGTTATGTTGGTGCGTAAATTGCCGTAACGCCCAATCCGGTGCAGATGGTTAATTCCAACTGAATAAGACTTGTTGCGCAGATACCTCTTCTGCATGATTGGCAGATAGACGTCTGAAGACGTTTTGATGATGTTTTCGGGCAACGAAATATAGTTGTCCATATCTGTAACGTCAATATGGTCTAATGTATTGTCGCTGATGCTCTCGCCTGTGTTGTTCATTTTCGCGGTGACCAGCATCTGGTTCTTGGGAGCAATGTTTATAATAGTCAGAAGGTTGTTCCACAAAGTGTTGTCAAAGCCTCCGACGCCCCCTTGTATTTCACCGAAAGGCCTCAACTTATAGTCGCGTTTAAGCTTGATGTTAAGCGTTGCGCGCTCTGACGGTGTGTTGTCTTTCAATGCTCTTATTGGCTGGTCGTTCTCCATTATCTGTACTTGCGCCACCGCGTCAACGGGCAGATTTCGCGTGGCCTGGTTATAACGGTTGCCGAGCAAGTCTTGCCCCTCGATATTAAAACGGTTGATGGAGTTGCCCCTGTAGGATATGGTTCCATTCTCTGACACCTCTATTCCCGGAAGTTTCTTTAACACGTCAACAAGATAATGGTCGTCCTTTCCGCGGAACGATGATACATTATAATTTAATGTGTCTCCTACCTGTCGTATAGGCTTCATCTTGACGGTAACCTCGGGCAACTTCATCTCACGCAAAATAGAGTCTTTGGCAGTTTGTCCGAAAAAACATACGGGCACTAAAAGCAATAGAAAAACAATCAGATGCCTCATTTATTCAAGTTCTATGGGGTTATAAGGACGACTGTGACTTTGTTTCTTCATATCTCCTGAGAACTGGATACCGGGAGACGACAATTTAAAGGCTTTAAGTATGTCACGTTGCTCATTCTCCACTGCCCGGAACACATTTTTCCGCGTAGTACGTATTATATTTTTTTCAGCATTCAAATATATCGCAACACCAGACTGAAGGTTCTCCAGACCATTAAGAGTGAAATGATAATTGTCTTTTGTATCTCTGATGTCGAATATAAGCCCCGGAAGTCCCGAAAAGAGATACGGCCCTGCCTGCAGATGATATGCCGGAGCATACCATGCAGTCCATTCACGTCCGCCGAAGGTACATGATGCTTTCTTGCATGGCACATCGCAAATCACGGTGTCACCATCTGCCAGTTTCCAGTTTATTACGGGCTGCGGTTCTGTATATTCATATTTATTTATATTATTCACCTGTATTGTAGCCTGCCCCGTTCTTTTGTCAATAACAAGAGGATACTTATAAGCAATATTTTTCATGATGCCCATTACCTTAGAAAATAAGGTCATTGGTGATTGTTTGGCGTAATAAAGAGAGTCATTGATATTATCTGACATCAACCGGTAATAGTCCATAAAGCCAAGACAATATTTGCCTACCAACAAGATAGTCTGCCCTTCAGTACGTTTAGTCTTCAGCGAATCCTTCCTAAACGAATATTCATAGTATATCTTTGTATAAGCCGTATCAAACACATTTTTCTCTATTGGTTTTATTGGAGGCAGGTCAGCACTGGATATTGTCTGTGCATAAGACGCCACGGTTGCAAAGACAACTGTAAACAATGCGCATAAGAACAATCTCTTCATATCTTTATTATCTTTTATTTTCTGTAAACCTACTCGTATAGCTTTTTGGCTTCCGCTCCTTTTATTACAGTGTGGTCTGTTTTATAATATCATTTACCTGACTTTATCAAACATCGCGTTAACAACAATCATGGCTAATAACCGTCGTTGCCGAAATATCAACATCAAATTCATGATAAAGGAATTTACTGTTACAAAATAACTAAATATTATAGTTATAACAATAGCATTAGTATTAATAAAAGTAAAAGCGGCCATACATTTAACTAATGAGCTTAGTCTATTAACACTAAACACTCATTATTTAACTAATGTTTGTAGTTTGATATGACTTTCGCTAGCCTAGAAATCTTCATCAATTAGACATATTGCCTTACAAACCATAAAAAAGTTTTTAAATAACTCATCACTCGTCACATCTGCGCATAAAATCCTGACATTCAAGCCATTACCGTGTGACAAGTTACCGGACTAACTCATCACAATATTATCCGCATCCACATAAAGTAACATTTTCTAACTCTGGCATACTTAAGCGTGATGAGTCTGTTCGGCAACTCATCACGCCATAACATGCTGAATTACAACAGATTAAGCGGTAATGTGACGAGTGATGAGTTTCTTTTAAAAATATATTCAGTTTACATCATGCCTTAAACTATGTAAACAAGACAACTTGTTGCAAATATTTATAAACCGTATATCATGCTAAAGCACACATATAAGAACAAAACATCGGCATGTAAAAGCATGCCTTTTACACTGCAAAACATGGCCTTTCAGCATGCAAAAGGGCCGTTTTAAGAAGCCATCTGATGCCTTTTGCAAAAAAGATGCTTTTCTATAAAATTATATCACCGATTTCACTACTGTCCAAAGAAATTTTCCCATAGAGTCAACTGACCATCATCGGAGTTTT
>OLIT01000561.1_pt1 | contig 37527 bp, 35 predicted proteins | sample 1601341 | NCBI WGS metagenome assembly OLIT01 (sample SAMEA2452121, study PRJEB22498) | human gut metagenome | biome: human feces; feature: human gut; material: feces | place: Australia | collected 2012
GGTATCCGTTCGCCGCAGCCGATGGCTTCCAAGGGCGACGGCACTTCTCTGGAAGAAAAATGGCCGCACCTGTACAAAGAGCTGGTTGACGTTCGCAACAACCTCGAAGCCCACTACAAAGACATGCAGGATATGGAATTTACCATTGAACACGGCAAACTCTGGATGTTGCAGTGCCGTAACGGCAAACGTACCGCCCAGGCCGCTGTCCGCATGGCCGTCGAAATGGTTGAGGAAGGCCTGCTGAACAAAGAAGAAGCCATTATGCGCGTTGGTGCCGACCAGCTTGACCAGCTGTTGCACCCGATGCTTGACCCGAAGGCTCCGAAGAAAGTTATCGCTACCGGTTTGCCGGCTTCTCCGGGCGCTGCCGTCGGCCGTGCCGTCTTCAATGCCGAAGATGCCGAAGCTTGGGCTGCCAAGGGCGAAAAAGTTATTCTTATCCGCAACGAAACTTCTCCGGAAGACATCGGCGGCATGCACGCTTCTCAGGGCGTTATCACTGCCCGCGGCGGCATGACCTCTCACGCGGCCGTTGTTGCCCGCGGTATGGGCACCCCCTGCGTTTCCGGTTCGCATGACATTGTCATCAGCTACAAAGACAAGACCATGACCACCAAGTCCGGCGCCGTTGTCAAAGAAGGCGACTGGGTATCTCTGGACGGTGCAAAAGGCCAGATTATCGAAGGTCAGGTTCCGACGGTCAAAGCCGATACCAACACCGGTAACTTCGGCAAGCTGATGGGCTGGGTTGACGAAATCCGCACTATGGAAGTCCGCGCCAACGCCGAGACGCCGAAAGACGCTCAGACGGCTCGCGATTTCGGTGCTCAGGGTATCGGTCTGGCCCGTACGGAGCATATGTTCTTTGATGCTGAGCGTATTCCGGACATGCGCGCCATGATTCTGTCCGAGAACGAAGAAGGCCGCCGCGCCGCTCTGGCTCGTCTGCTGCCTTATCAGAAACATGACTTCAAAGACCTGTTCAAGATTATGGAAGGCATGCCGGTCGTTATTCGTCTGCTGGATCCGCCGCTTCACGAATTCCTGCCGCATACCGATGCCGAAATGCAGGAACTGGCCGACAAGATGGGCATGACCCTGCAGCAGGTAAAGAATCGCGCCAATGCTCTGCATGAAGCCAACCCGATGCTTGGCCATCGTGGCTGCCGTCTGCCGATTACCTATCCGGAAATCTGCGAAATGCAGACCCGCGCTATTCTGGAAGCCGCTATCGAATGCGCCGACGACGGCGTCAAGGTTCTGCCGGAAATCGAAGTTCCGCTGACCGGTTCCAAGAAAGAGCTGGATATCGTTAAGGATATTATCGATACGACGGCTGAGAAGGTCTTCGCCGAGAAAGGCAAGAAGATTAAGTATGAAGTCGGTTCAATGATTGAATTGCCGCGCGCAGCCCTGAAAGCTGACGAACTGGCTCAGTCCGCCGAGTTCTTCGGTTTCGGTACCAACGACCTGACCCAGACCACTCTGGGTATGAGCCGTGACGATACCGGCGCCATTCTGGACGAATATCGCGCCCGCGGCGTTTATGTTGCCGATCCGTTCGCTTCAATTGATGTTGAAGGTGTCGGCTGTCTGGTTAAACTGGCCTGCGAAAAAGCCCGCAGCTCCAATCCGAAAATCTGGCTTGGCGTTTGTGGTGAGCACGGCGGTGATCCGGCGTCCATCGACTTCTTCCAGACCTGCGGCATGAACTATGTTTCCTGCTCGCCGTTCCGCGTACCGGTTGCCCGTCTGGCTGCTGCCCAGGCTGCCGTTCGCCACAAGAACGACAAAAAGGAAGAGTGCAATAGTTCCTGCTGTTGCAAAAAGTCAGCTTAAAAAACTCTGTATAATGGCTGACTAATACAGAAAGTACGAGAGGCGGAAAATTCATGTAGGTTTGTCTACACTAAAATTTTCCGCCCTCTTTTTTCTTATTATTCCGCTCATTCTCCAGAGTTTTTTTGTGTAAAAAAATAAGTCCTTTTAGGCTAAGTTACGTACGTTGATGTACGCGCCTGTCGCCTAAAAGGCTTTTTCTTATTATAATCCTCGTATATCGGCTTTTGTTTTTTCTCTTCTCTTTTTATTGTTTTGCGTATTTTCCTGAGTTTGGAAAAAGCCAGGTTCAGGCTTTTCCGATATGGCTTTAGCTTTGCCGCGTGAAACGATTATTGTATGAGGGCGAAAAGAGGTTTCGGGGCGCCTTTTTTATTGTTTTTTAAGGTTCGTGGTATATGTATTTGTTCAAATACAGGTGAGGTGTGAAATGAAACCGTATAACCAGGGAAATGTCGATTTTTTCTGCGGCATTTATGCCGTTATCAACGCATGTCGTTATGCCGGGCGCAAATATCATATTTTCAGCTTTAAGGAGGGCTGCGCGTTTTATCAGCATATGATGCAGTTTCTGCTGGACAAAGGGCTGTTTGAAGAGGTTCTCTATCATGGCTCTTCTTTTGAAATTATGCAGATGTATTTGGAACAGGCCTGTAAGTACATGTATGAGCATTATCGGCTGCGGTTGTTCTATAAGCGGCCGTTTACATGGATGGACATGCCGCTTGAACGGGCGACCAGAGTCATCGCCAAATATCTGACGGCGCCGAACACGGCCTCAATAATTCGTTTTGAAAACAAAGACTGCGGCGACCACTGGTCAATAATCCGGGCGGTGCCGTTTCCGCTGAGCAGGTTTAAACTGTTTGACAGTTATCTGTATCCGCATTTGGATACAGGCAGCTGTCGTTGGGAAAAAGGCAAAAAATGCAGTTATGTACCGCGTGAGGGGATTATTTTTGTTAAAATCGCACCCGAAAAGCCGGATAAGTTGTCAGATGATATTGACAAAAACTGATCTTTGATTACATTTACAGCCATAGTTAATATATTTTTTAGGAGTATTTTGTTTTTTGAAAACATTTTAAGCCTCAGGCTTTACCATATTTTTATAACGTTTTAATTTTTATAGTATGAAGGAAAATCTTCTCTCCAAAAAAGATGCCAAAGTTCAGCTTGAACGGCTTGGCATAATTGTAAAGGAAGACGACGTGCAAATAGGCCGTTTTTTCCTGATTGAAAATCCCGGCAGCGGCAAAGTGACGGTTTCGCCTTTTTGCGTCTGTGGGGAAGGCGTAACCGGATTGGGCGTTTGTTTCGTGTATTACTATCACGGAATTCTGACTGAAAACCGGTATCGGAATTTTGTTTACAGCTGCATGAATTTTCTGATTCCCGACAACAGGAAGAAAACTTATGCCGTTTATGTCCGGGCTTTCAGCGGCAAACACAGCCGTTTTCCGGAATTTGTGCTGAAAGAAAATTCTGAAATGATCCGTTATGATCTGCCCGGACATTCGTTTATGGCCGATGCCGGCGAATGGGTAGTTGTTGACGGCAGAATCGTTGCGGCAAAGGCGGTTTTCAAAACCCCGGTTGCTATGCGCGGATAATTTGTTACGACAGGTTTGTCCTAAGGGGCAGACCTGTCGTTTGTTTTAAATAAATTTGACGGCTTATGAATATTGACAAAATTTGTCCAGAGTGGTATTTTGCGGGTCGATTTATATTAAGAATATGCGAGAGTATTACTATAGTTTAATTTAAATTGAAAAATCATGGAAAAGAAAGTTATCATTTCAGACCTGACATTGTCAGCCGCTGAAGGTGTTGCAGAAACAAAGGCCAAACGTTTTTGGGAAAACCGCATGAAACCTTATGAAAAAGTCAGGTTTCTGGCCGGGCATTTTGACCGTTTTATCGAGTATAATCCCGAATATGTTCAGGAAGGTCCGATTCAGATTGTCGTTTCGGCGACCAAAGACGTCGGCGCTTATCAGATCGGGCCGGACGAATATATGGAAGACGTGCTGGTTTCCAGAACGCCTCTGCGCGGGGCAAAATATTTTGTGGCCCTGCTCGGCGAAGCCAGAAACTGTGCAAGTTCTCACCGACGTTTCCAGCGTTGTCTGTATGCAAATACATTTTATCTGCATATTGACGGCAAAGGGATTATTCATCTTGACAGGCTGTTGGACAACAATGACTGGCTTTTTGCCGACCGCGTTGACCGCGCTCTGGAGATTGCGGTTAAGCGTCTGGGCGGAAAAATGTCTGAAGAGGAAAAGCCGCAGTGGTGCGATTTTTCCTACGGTGAAATCAAAGATTTCGGCCGGGTCGGATATTATGTTGCCAAAGACGGCCGGAAACGTCTGATTATCTGCATGCTCAATTCCGGAACAATTTTGCCGGAACTTGATGCCAATGATGTCAAGCTTTCCGTTTTGTCTAGAAAAGGCGAATATTCCGATATGGTAAATCCGCTGCTGCGTTTCAGAATGCTGTCCAATAACATTGTTTCCCGTGTCAGTGCGGACAATGTAAATGCGTTTATGCGATGAACAGCTATAAGATTTCCCGAGTGCCGGTTGTCGGCGGCGGGAAGAGAGAACGGCGGACTCCGTTTTCGCAGAGAGTTGACGAACTTGCGGACAATTTGAAGGGCTTTTTTGCCTATAATCCCGGTTATGAGCAGGAAGGTCCGATGCAAATTGCCGTGTCTGCAAGGGTAGACGAAGGAACCTACCAGTATGCGCCGGACAAATATGCCGAAAACATTCTGGTTTCCAAAACGCCGCGCAAAGGTGCCGATTTTTTTGTCGCAGGCCTTGGCGCATCCCGTCTTCCCGGCGGCAGAAACGTCGGCAAACGCTGCCATTATTCCCGAACCTATTATGTCTGGAAAAATGGCGAAGACTATTGTTGCAGGCTCTTGCTCAACAACGGCGAACAGCTTGTTGCCAAAAAGGCGGACGCGGCTCTGGACTGGATAATCGCCCGGGTCGGAGGCACGGCGCTGCAAGACGGTTCCGGCTGGTTTCGTTTCCGGCTGGAAGACGGTCTGAATTCGCTGGGCAGAATCAGGTGTTACTGGGATAAGGACGAAGAGCTGAGGGTGCTGATTTGCATGCCCAATTCGGGTGCAATTCTTGATTATGCGTCTTTTGACGTGGAAATCGGCGAAGTTTTGCAGCCGGGGCATTATTATTCGACCCGTTTTCTGAACTTTATGCTGAACGGGCTGGATAACCTGCAGAGCAACCAGACGCTTTCGCAGAAAGAACTGAACGATGATTTGACGCCATGACGTTAAAGAGCGGGTTTCCCGAAAGGAAACGCCGCTCTTTTTGTATATACGGAAGTTTTACGGAATCGCTGATTTTAAAGCGTCGCAAACCGATAAAAGGTTATATGTTTTCTCCGGCGGACGCGTTTTGACTCCGGCCGGAGACCGGCAAAACCGGGCTGAATGGCGGCAAAGGGGCTTTGCTGCAAGTTTTTTTGCATTTTTTGCGGTCTTTTTACTTTTGTTATTGAAAAATAAATTTTTATTGCTTAAGTTAAAGCTGTATTAGTTGTTTAGCAATTAAAAATATTAAACCCAATTGGAGAATATAAAATGAAAAAACTTTTAAGTTTGTTTTGCGCAATCGCTTTCTTATCCGGTTGTTCTTCTTTCGGTTCCAACGGCGGCCTGTTCGGCGGCAGCGAATGTGAATCCAGAGAAGCCCGTGACTTCATGGCCAATGCCGAAGACAGAGTATTCTTTGCTTTCGACAGTTCGGCTCTTTCCGACAACGCCGTCGAAGTCCTGAATACTCAGGTTAAATGGCTGAAAGACCACAAGAAAGTTAACGTCATCGTTCAGGGTTACTGCGATGAGAGAGGTACCCGCGAATACAACCTGGCTTTGGGTGAGCGTCGTGCCAATGCCGTTAAGCAGTATCTGGTATCCCAGGGTATTGCAGCAGACAGAATCTCTGTAATCTCCTATGGTAAAGAGCGTCCGGCCGTTCTCGGCAACAACGAAGCTGCCTGGGCTCAGAACCGTCGTGCCGTTACTGTTGTCAAAGCTGCCAACTAATCAGCTTACGGTATCGTAAGAGTTCGAAAAGGAACGCGTCTTTAGGCGCGTTCCTTTTTATGTCTGGTGGGAAACAGGCTTTTTGCGCTTGTGATTATGGAACTTTTATTTTATCTTAGGCTGACAGGCAAAAAAACTGCAACGGGAATAACATTTATTGAGGTCAGAAATGAAAATGTTCAAAACAATCGCATTGGCTGCCGTTCTGGCGGGATTTTCGGGAACGGCTTTGGCGCAGACGGGGTCTTTTGAGGAAGAACTGGCGCAGCTGCGGGAAGACGTCACTTTCCTGCAGCGGCAGGTGTATAAGGACAATAATGCCGGCGTTGACAGTCTGACTTCATCAAAGAACGTATCCGTACAAATAGGGCAGTTTGACGAACTGCTGAGGCAGGTTATCGGGCGTACCGACGAACTGGAATTTAAAATCAAAAAGCTTAACGAACGTCTCGACGTTATGAACAAAGACATTGATATCCGTTTTAAACTCCTGGAGGGAAAACCGGTCAGCGGCGGCAGCGGCATGCTGGAGCTTCCGGCTCAAGAAAAGTTTGCGGCGCCGGTGGCTAAAGACGCGCCAAAGTCAATTGTCGGCGACAGCATTAAGGGCGATGACCTGAAACCGCTGAAAGGTTTTGACGTCAAGGGCATTTATCAGGAAGGTCTGGAAGCTCTGAAAGCAGGGAATGACAAGCTTGCCGAAGAAAAGTTCAATACTATTCTGAGCAAGTTTCCGGAAGACAGCCTGGCCGGAAATGCTCAGTATTGGCTGGGAGAAGTTTATTACGGTCGCAAGGATTTTGCCAAGGCGGCTGTGGCTTTTGCCAAAGGTTATGAAAAATACAAGGGGCCGAAAGGGCCGGACAGTCTGCTGAAACTGGGCATGTCCATGCGCGAGCTGAAGAAAAAAACGGAAGCCTGCGTTGCCTTTATGTCATTGCCGACGGAGTTTCCGAAAGCCGAAGCGGCGCTCCTCAGCCGGGCGAAGAGTGAGGCGTCGAAGCTTAACTGCAAGTAAGCGGCGGCGTAAACAATCCTTGTCATGTCTGTTCAGCGTTTTGAAAAACTTTGCGTAACAGGCTTTTAGAGCGATAATCGATGCGACGGTACAAATAATGCTGCGGGAGTTTTTTGAAAAATATCAGATTGGAGATGCGGCGGTTGCGGCCGGCGTTTCCGGCGGAGCCGATTCACTGGCGCTGCTTTTTCAGCTTGACGCCTTTTTGCGTCCGCAGGGCCGGCGGGTTATTGCCCTGACTGTTGACCATGGCCTGCGTCCGGAATCCCGCGACGAGGCCGAATATGTTGCAAAACTGGCGGCAGAACGTCAAATCGAACACCATATTTTAACCTGGGAGGGGAAAAAGCCGGAAAAAGGCATTGAGGAAGCGGCGCGCACTGCCCGTTACGGTCTTCTTTGCGGCTGGTGCAGGGATAATGGCGTCGGTACGCTGGCGGTGGCGCATCACCTGCTGGATCAGGCGGAGACCTTTTTTATGCGTTTGCAGCGAGGCAGCGGTCTCAACGGCTTGTGCGGCATGGCGCCGCTCAGCGAAAAAAACGGCGTCAGGCTGATTAGACCCTTTTTGCAGGTTCATCCCGAGCGATTGAAAGAATTTCTGCGTGAACGCGGCGTTTCTTGGGCGGAAGACCCCTTCAACCGTTGCGACGACTATCTGCGGGTGCGGGTACGCAAATTTTTGCCGCAGCTGGCGGCGACGCTGGACATTACGCCGGAGCGGATTGCCGACACGATGTCGGTTTTGGCGCGGAGCCGCGATTGTCTGGAAGAACAGGCAGCGCAATTTGTTGATCGTTATGTCCGCCGGTACGAAAAGGCCGGGTTTTCGGTTTCCCGTCTGCAATTGGCCGGGCTGCATGCGGAAGTCTGTTTTCGGGTGCTTTGCTTTCTGTTGAAAGAAACCGGCCGGCGCGATTATATTCCGCGGGCCGATGATGTTGACAGGTTGCAGCGCCGGCTGTTTGATGAGAATTTTCGCGGTGCGACGCTGGCCGGCTGCGAAATCGTTCCGTTTCGGAACAGGCTGTGGATTGTTCCCGAACTTAAGGGACAAGTCCGGCTTTCCAAAAAGGACTGGGGGGCTTATGCCGCATTGCATCCGCAGTACGGCAGGCTTGCGCTCCCCTACAAGCTGAAACTCAGCCTTTATAAAAGCTCTTGAGTTTTGGGCAAATCCTCCCTATATATGAATAAGCTGTAATTTTAAACTGTAAGGAAACACGATGAGAGCAGGAAAAAGTATTATTGTCTGGCTGGTAGCCATTGTGCTGCTGACGTCTCTGATGAATATGTTCGGCGAGGGATCCGCGCGCGCAACGGCTGAAAATCTGGCTTTCTCCGATTTTATGAAGGACGTTGAGGGCAAGAGAATCAGCGAAGTGACGATTACCGGCGCGGAGATTTCCGGTTCGTATTTGGACGGGCACAAGTTCTATACCTATGCGCCGGAGGATCCGACGATGGTTGAAACGCTGCGCAACAGCGGCGTCAAGGTAACTGCCAAGCCGGAAGGAAGTGCCGCAGGCACATTCTGGAGCGTACTGATTTCGTGGTTTCCGATGATTCTTTTAATCGGCGTCTGGGTATATTTCATGCGTCAGGCCAGTTCCGGAAACAACAAGGCGATGAGTTTCGGAAAATCGCGTGCCCGGCTGATTGAAAACACCAAAAAAGTCACTTTTGCCGATGTAGCCGGCGCTGACGAATCAAAACAGGAACTGGAAGAGGTTATTGACTTTTTGAAAGATCCTTCCAAGTTTCAGCGACTGGGCGGCAAAATTCCGAAAGGCGTTTTGCTGGTCGGCCCTCCGGGTACCGGAAAGACCCTGCTGGCCAAAGCGGTCGCCGGCGAGGCAAATGTACCGTTTTTCTCGATTTCGGGTTCGGATTTCGTCGAAATGTTTGTCGGCGTCGGTGCGTCAAGAGTTCGTGACTTGTTTAAGCAAGCATCGGCAAAAGCACCTTGTATTATATTTATAGACGAAATTGACGCAATCGGTAAATCGAGAGATAATCAGATTAGTTCAAATGATGAACGTGAACAAACTTTAAATCAGCTGTTAAGCGAAATGGACGGATTTGATTCGTCAAAAGGACTTGTTATTTTGGCGGCAACCAACCGTCCGGAAGTGCTTGATAAGGCATTACTTCGTCCGGGACGTTTTGACCGCCGGATTATTGTGGAAAAACCGGATTTGAAAGGCCGTGTGGATGTATTAAAGGTTCATTCGCATGATGTGCTTATGGATGATACGGTAGATTTGGAAGAAATTGCGTTGGCAACTTCCGGTGCCGTTGGTGCGGACCTTGCCAATATGGTTAATGAGGCTGCTATTATGGCAGTAAAAGATGGCAGACAGGTTGTAAGCCAGAAGGATTTGTTTGAGGCAGTTGAAGTGGTGCTTGCCGGAAAAGAGAAAAAAGACCGTATTCTTGGCGAGGAAGAAAAGAAGATTGTTGCTTACCATGAGATTGGACATGCGCTTGTGGCAACCAATTTGAAACATGCGGAGCCGGTACAGAAAATTACGATTGTGCCGCGTACAATGGGAGCACTCGGCTATGTGATGCAGGTGCCGGAGGAAGAAAAATATCTGATGAAGAAGGAAGAACTGATTTCAGAGATTGTTACGCTCATGGGCGGCCGTGCGGCAGAGCAGGTTAAGTTTGATGATATTACGACCGGAGCGTCGAATGATATTGAGAAGGCAACGTCAATTGCACGTTCGATGGTAACGCAGTACGGTATGAGCAGTAAGTTTGGCATGATGGGCTTAGAGACAATTCAGAGCCGTTATCTGGATGGCAGACCGGTGCTTAACTGCGGTGAGGTGACGGAGAGCCAGATTGACGAAGAAGTCATGGCAATTTTGAATGACTGTTACAAAAAGGCAGTGGAATGTATCGAGACAAACCAGACGGTTATGGATAAACTGGCAGAGCATTTGATTGAAAAAGAAACGATTACCGGAAAAGAGTTCGTTGCTATTTACGAAGAAATTACCGGTGAAAAGTTAAAGAGAAGCGGCGAGGAAAAACAGAAAGAAGAAGTAAAAGAACTCCCGCAGAATGAGGAAGAGTAATGGCTTACGAATTGTTAGTGCTGGATGTTGATGGAACATTAGTCAATACAAAAAAAGAGATTACAGAGCGTACAAAAGAGGCTTTGTGGGAATGTCAGGAACAGGGTATCAAGGTTGCAATTGCTTCCGGGCGGTGCACAGAGGGCATCCGCCATCAGGCAAAAGCGATTGGACTTGACCGGTTCGGCGGCTATGTTATTTCGTTTAATGGTGGACGCATTACAAATTTTGCAACCGGTGAAGTGATATATGATATTACACTGCCGGATGGGATGATTCATGAATTGTATGATTATTCAAAAAAAGAGCATACCGGAATATTAACGTATGATGCCGGGAAAATCGTGGCGCACAGTGACACGGATCCGTATATTACAATTGATGCAAAAGGCTGTGATATTCCTATTTGGGTACCGGAAGATTTTCACCGGGATGTGAAGTTTGCGGGTAATAAATGCATTTTGACCGGGGACCCTGCGCATTTGGAAAAACTGGAGAAGAAGGCGGCAAAAGATTTTGAGGGCCGTCTTTCGGTTTACCGCTCCGAAGGATTTTATCTGGAAATGATGCCTCTTGGCGTGGATAAGGCATACGGTGTGGCAAAACTGTTAGAACGTCTTGGCTACCGACGCAGCCAGATGGTGTGCTGTGGGGATGGATTTAATGATTTGCCGATGATTGAATATGCCGGATTTGGCGTGGCTATGGCAAATGCACCGGAACAATTGAAGGAAAAAGCGGATTATGTTGCACCGTCCTGTGACGAAGATGGACTGGTGGATGTGATTACGCGTTTTATAAAGGACTGGTAAATGTGTTTAATCTGGAAGAGGAATTGAAAAAACTGCCCGGTAAGCCGGGCGTGTATCTCATGCATGACAAAACGGATGAGATTATTTATGTGGGAAAGGCAATTAGTCTAAAAAACAGAGTACGCCAGTATTTTCAGAAGAGCCGTCATGTGACGCCTAAAATACAGCGGATGATTGACCGTATTGCGTGGTTTGAGTATATTGTGACGGACAGTGAACTGGAAGCATTGGTGTTAGAGTGCAATCTGATTAAGGAACATTCCCCACGGTATAATACAATGTTAAAGGATGGCAAGAGCTATCCTTTCTTAAAAGCGACGGTTTCAGAAGCCTACCCAAGGCTTCTTTTTGCGCGTCAGATGAAACGGGACGGCTGTAAGTATTTTGGACCGTTTACAAGTGGCAAGGCGATTCGTGATACAATTGAACTGGTGAATCAGTTGTTTCATCTGCGAAACTGCCACCGTGTGCTGCCACGTGATATAGGAAAAGAAAGACCTTGTCTGTATCATCAGATTGGGCAGTGTCCGGCACCGTGCCAAGGACATGTGAAAAAGGAGGAGTACCGGGCAGATTTTGAGCGCGCCCTGAAGTTTTTGCTGGGGGATACCAAATCGGTATTGAAGGAACTTGAGGAGAAAATGCAGCGTGCAGCAGCAGAGATGAATTTTGAGGAGGCTGCCACATACCGTGATTTGATACAGAGTGTCCGTCAGGTGACAGAACGGCAAAAAATTACATCAGAGGACTTTGAAGACCGTGACATCGTGGCGATGGCGCGCGGGAAAGAGGATGCAGTAGTGCAGGTGTTTTTTATCCGTGGTGGAAAAATGCTAGGTGGCGCTTTTCGTAGCCCTTCAGGTTCACCAGCTCCAGCATTTGCCCGACTTTTTCGGCAATCTGCTTCTTCGGCAGCTTCTTCAGCTTCAGAGCGAAGGCGATGTTGTCGTACACGTTCAGGTGCGGGAACAGCGCGTATTTCTGGAAGACCGTGTTGACGCGGCGCTTGTAGGGCGGCAGCGCGGAAATATCCTGCCCGCCGAAGAGCACCTGCCCCTCCGAAGGCGTCTCGAATCCGCCGATGATGCGCAGCGTCGTCGTCTTGCCGCAGCCCGAAGGCCCAAGCAGGGTAATGAATTCCTTCTTGCGGATGTAAAGGTTGATATTCTTCAAAACCTGCACGCCGTCAAACTCCTTCGAGATGCCGACGAGGTCAATCAAATGCTCTTTCTCCACCATGGGGGGAAAACACTTCCTTCCAATTACTTAAAATCAGAACGACGGCGGTGTGGAAATCCACAGCACCTTCGCGTGGGATTTGCCCGCATTCATCAGGTAGTGCGTCTCATGCGGGTGCAGGCAGAAGCTGCTGCCTGCCCGGATGCGCGTTTTCGTTTCGCCGTCCACCAGGAAGATGCTGCCCGACAGCACATAGCCAAATTCCTCGCCCTGATGCGGTAGAAGCTCGTACGTCCGCCCATCCTCGCCTAAATCGACCAGAATCGGCTCCATCGTGTTCTTCTGCGCGTCCGGCACCAGCCATGTGATGCTGCCGCAAAGCTGCTCGTCCTCCTTGACGAACATATCCTGTGGTGTAAAGACGGTCTTTTCGTCCTTGTCCTCGCTGAAAAACTGACTCAGGCTGGAGCCGAGGCATTCCAGCATGTCTGTCAGCGTCGCGATAGACGGGGAGGCAAGGTTGCGCTCGACCTGCGAAATGAAGCCCTTGCTCAGTTCGCAGCGGTCGGCCATGTCCTCCTGCGTCAGCCCGCGCCGAATCCGCAGCAGACGCAGCTTTTCACCGATATCCATGGGGATGCTCCTTTCCGGTTGCTTTCAGTCCATATTGACGCAAAGTTCAGAAATACTAAACTGAAAGCCGTGAAAAAATGGTTTAGTGAAACTAAACCTCAAAGCGGGATTCATTAAACCATATTTCTTTGCGTATGTCAAGGGCTTTTGTCGATTTTTTCGGCAGAAAACGCAAAAAAAGATGAAAAGGCGAACGAAAAAGTCCGTAAAACGCCTATATTAGCCGAAACTAATGGATAAATCACCGAATTTGGCGGATTTTTGCGCCCTCCGAAGCAATCAAAACAAACATCAGAAAAAGCCGCTCCTCCGACAAAAATCAGAGAAGCGGCGCGATTTTCGGTTTAGCGATTCTGTTCTTTCACTCGCAGGGGATTAGTCAGGCAGCGGCGCATCCAGCGTCACGTTCGCGTCCTTCACAAAGCCGTGCCAGCCGTTCACATCCACCTCGTACCATTCGCCGACCTTGTCCATCACGGCCAGATAAGCACCGACGCGAATTTTGTCCAGACGGCGGCGGCTCTTCGTCAGCTGATATACCGAGACGGTTGCGGTCGTGTTCGTCTTGCCCTTTGCGGACAACAGCCCGGTCGTGAAAGCGTCCTCGTCCGGCGTTTCGTAGAACTTCAGGCAGCTGTTCAGCACCAGCCCTTCCACGCCATCGTACACAATGCGCGTGTACACATCGCCTACGCGCAGGACGCTCACCACGCGCCCGGCTTTGCAGGTCATGATGATTTTGCCCTTCTTGCTTGCTTCCTCGCGCATGGTGCACTTGCCGGTCGAAGGCGCGTAGATAACGGCGATTCGCTGGTTGTCATCCGCCTCCGTTTCCCACGAGAGGGAAGCGGTCGGCACGCGCAGGAACTCGCCATCCATGTAGATTTCGCTCATCGCGACACCCAGTGTTTGGAGCGATACCGTCTGCGCCTCGTCGCCATCAGAATAGGTGACGGTCAAGGTGTTCCAAGTGTCGTCAGGCTTGCGGGACAAATCGCTGGCAGTCGCGCGGCTGCCGGAGGGCTTTGGCTTGCTGCTGTTCGAGCCGACCCACACCAGCGCGGCGGAATCCACCCATCCGCTGGATGTGCCGCTGCCGTTCCAGTAGCGGACGTTGCGCATGTGGCCGCTGCGCTCCAGAATGCCGACGTAGGTATTCGCGGGCAGCGTGCCGACCGGGACGAAATCCGACAAGTCCGAAGAAGTCGCTGTGCCTTGGGTCACGGCGTAGAGCGTCGTTCCAGTGCCGGTTTTCCACTCGCACTTGGCGTTCCACTCGGCTTCCGTTTCCGCCAGCGCAGTTGTCATCAGCAAAAGGCAAAAGGTGGTCAGGAGCATCAACAGACGCTTCATGTTATAAAACCTCCTTCAAATCTTCATAAGTTTGTAATCAATATAGCATATCTTTGTGAAAAAGTCAATCGCGTAAAACGATAAATTTTGCCGAATACGCTTGCAATGCGGACAGAAATGTGGTATCATAAAGCCATGAAACCGATGAGAAGCAGGGGATGCGCAGAGTCGCCCGCAGCGAGCCGGAGAGGGTGCAAGTCCGGCGGTGGATGGCGCAGACCGTGGGGCTTCGAGGGCGCAGGGGAACGGCGAATGCCCAGTATCCCGCGACGGCTTTCCTCCGTGAACAGGATTTGAGAGGCGCAAGCATTTTGCGCAATTGGGGTGGCACCGCAGTCATCTGTCCCCAGAAGAGGGGATAGGATGGCTTTTTTTGTATGGCGAATCGCTCCCCGGCCGTTCGCCGCCTATTCTGAAAGGAGAGATTTCCCATGTCCGAAACGAATATCGCGCCCAAGCCCGAAAAGAAGCCGATTATCTTCTCCGGCATCCAGCCGTCCGGTACGCTGACGCTGGGCAACTATATCGGCGCGCTCCGCAACTTCTCCAAGCTGCAGGATGACTACGACTGCATCTACTCCATTGTCGACATGCACGCCATCACCGTCCGGCAGAATCCGGCGGATTTGCGCCGCCGCTGCATGGAGCTTGCCGCTATCTACATCGCCAGCGGCATCGACCCCAAGAAGAGCCTGATTTACTGCCAGAGCCACGTTTCCGCGCACGCCGAGCTTGCGTGGGTGCTCAACTGCTTCACCTACATGGGCGAAATGAGCCGCATGACGCAGTACAAGGATAAGTGCGCCAAGCACGCCGACAACATCAACGTCGGCCTCTTCGATTATCCTGTGCTGATGGCGGCGGATATCCTGCTCTACCAGACGAACCTTGTGCCGGTGGGCGTTGACCAGCGCCAGCATCTGGAAATCTGCCGCGATATTGCCATGCGCTTCAACGGCATCTACGGCGATGTCTTTACGATTCCGGAGGGGTATATCCCGAAAGTCGGCGCGAAGATTATGAGCCTGCAGGATCCGACGAAGAAGATGTCCAAGTCCGACCCGGAGGAGACGTTCATCTCCCTGCTGGACGACGCGGACACGATTCGCCGCAAAATCAAGCGTGCTGTGACCGACTCGGACGGCGAAATCCGCTTTGACCCGGAGAACAAGCCCGGCGTGAGCAATCTGCTGAGCATCATGAGCGCACTCGGCGCGGGCGACGTGGAAACGCTTGCCGCAGAGATGGCGGGCAAGGGTTACGGCGACCTGAAGGCGCGCACGACGGACTGCGTGATTGCGGCGCTCGAGCCGCTGCAAGCGGAGTATAAGCGCCTGATTGCAGACAAGACGTACCTGCAGGGCATTCTGGACGAGAATGCCAAGACCGCCGCGTATCTGGCGAACAAGACCCTGCGCAAGGTGCAGAAGAAGGTCGGCTTCGCGGCGAGAGGATAACAGGGGAATATATGAGCAAGCCGCAGGGCGTGGATATGCGCTCTGCGGCTTGCTTTATTTTTCTACGTCTGACAGCTTGATTCGGTCGTATGCGCCATTTTTCTTATCTTCCGGATGCGGTTCTAAGCCGATAATGGTGACGTCCCGCTGTTCCGGGCCGTAGACCCAGTACATGCGCATAGCGTCGCTGTTGTTATTTTCCAAATACGACTGCCAAACTCGTATCCCGTAGCGCTTTGACAAGACAGGAATTTCATGTGTTTGCAGACCGGGGTAAAATGGGTTGACAGATAGCTTCTTCAGCGCAGAACCCCACTTCTTGTAGAGTTTTTCTTCGTCTTTCTTGATGGTTCCAGAACGATATTTTGCCTGCAATTCGTCCCACAGGGCTTTCATTTCTGGAATGCCCATCCTGATTTTGTATTCCATCTGTTAGCCTCAATCAAAATCTGACAGATCAACCGCGTCCGATACGTTTCCTGCCTCGAAATTTGCAACCGCTGCATCCATTTCTGCCAGTGACTTCGCTGAAATGCCTTCCGGCACGGTCAATTCGCGAGGTTCAATGAGAAAACAGCCATTTTCAAACATCCTGACGTTGTAGTTCGTATAGGTCGCGCCCCGAAGCGTGATGCGCCCCTTGGCATCGACGCGCGTATCATAGCTTTTGACAGCTTCCATGCCGCTACACCTCCTTTTCGGGTGGGATTTCCCACTCTGCTGATTTCATTATATGCCGCTCGCACGGATTTGTCAAGCATAGTATCGGCGCGGCAGGGGATTTTATGCGCTTATCATAGAAAGAAGCCGCAGGGCGTGGATATGCGCTCTGTGGCTTGCTTTTATTCGTTTGGTGTGAGTGATCCTATTTCCAGATTCATACTATTTCCAAATTCACCTGCGCCATCTGCTCGCGCGTGCACATCTGGAAACAGGATTAGTACAGCTTCGCCCCAGCGGGAATGTGGTCATCCACCATCAGCAGATGCAGCCGTTCTTCGCCGTTTTCGTGATGCACGGCGGAAATCAGCATACCGCAGGAGTCAATGCCCATCATCTTTCGGGGAGGCAGGTTGGTGATGGCGATGCAGGTTTTGCCCACCAGCTCTTCCGGCTCATAATACTCGTGAATACCGCTTAAAATCACGCGATCTTCACCGGTTCCATCGTCCAGAACGAACTTTAGGAGCTTCTTGGACTTCTTCACCGCTTCGCATTCCTTCACCTTCACGGCGCGGAAATCGGACTTGGAGAACGTGTCGAAATCCACATAGTCGGTGAACAGCGGCTCAATTTGCACGTTCGAGAAGTCAATCGGTTCAGGCGTGACTTCCGCTTTGGCTTCTTCCGCGGGCGCGGCAGTTTCGGGCGCGTTCTGCGCAGCATCCGCCGCCTTCTTGTCGGAATCGAGCGGCTTCATTGTGGGGAAGAGCAGCACGTCGCGAATCGTCGCGCTGTCGGTCATCAGCATCACCATGCGGTCAAGCCCGAAGCCCAGACCGCCCGTCGGCGGCATACCGTACTCCAGCGCGTTCACGAAGTCCTCGTCCACCTCGGCGTTGATGCCCTGCGCCTTGCGCGCTTCCACCTGCGCCTCGAAACGGCGGCGCTGGTCAATCGGGTCATTCAGCTCGGTGAAGGCGTTGCCCATTTCGTGGCCGGTGATGAAGAACTCAAAGCGTTCGGTCAGCGCCGGGTTGGACGGCTTGCGCTTGGCCAGCGGGGAGATTTCCACCGGATAATCGGTGATGAACGTCGGCTGAATCAGGTTCGCTTCCACATACTCGTCGAACAGCGCTGCCAGGCAGTCGCCCTTCGTCGCGTCCTTCTCGACATGCACGTTGCGCTTGTCGCAGATGGCGCGGGCTTCCTCGTCGCTTTGCCACGTCGTCCAGTCCTCGCCGCATGCCTCCTTGACGGAATCCGCCATCGTGATGCGCTTCCACGGCGCTTTCAGGTGGATGACCTGCCCCTGGTAGGTCACGTCGGTCGTGCCGAGGGTCTTGAGCGCCACAAACTCGTAGAGCTGCTCGACCATCTCCATGATTTCGTTGTAATCCGCGTACGCCTGATACGTTTCCACGGACGTGAACTCCGGGTTGTGGGTCGCGTCCATGCCTTCGTTGCGGAAGATTCTGCCAACTTCGTACACGCGCTCAAAGCCGCCGACAATCAGGCGCTTCAGGTACAGCTCCGTCTCAATGCGCAGGAACATGGGGATTCCCAGTGCGTTGTGGAACGTGCGGAACGGACGCGCGGATGCGCCGATTTCCACCGTGTGCAGCACGGGCGTGTCCACTTCCAGATAGCCGCGGCCGTCGAGGAACTCGCGCACGGCGGCGATGATGCGGCTGCGCTTGCGGAACGTGTCGCGCACTTCGGGGTTGACGATGCAGTCCACATAGCGCTGACGATAGCGCAGGTCGGTATCCACCAGCCCGTGGAACTTCTCCGGCAGCACCTTCAAGGACTTGCACAGCAGCGTCAGGGACTTGACGTGGATGGACGCTTCGCCGGTCTTGGTGCAGAACACCGTGCCGGACACGCCGATGATGTCGCCCAAATCGTCCTTCTTGAATGCGGCATAGGCATCCTCGCCCAAATCGTCGCGGGTGACGTAAATTTGCATTTCGCCCTGCGCGTCCAGCAGGTGCGCAAAGGACGCCTTGCCCATCACGCGGCGGGAGACCATGCGGCCCGCCAGAGAGACCGTCTTGCCTTCGAGCGACTCGAAGTTGTCGGTAATCTCCTTGGAATGGTGGGTGACGTCAAAGTGGGTGACCGCATAGGGGTTCTGCCCCGCGTCGATGAGGCTTTGCAGCTTCTGGCGGCGGATAATTTCCTGCTCCGACAGCGCCGGAGTATGGGGCGTTACGGGATAATCAGCCATGAGTAGATTCCACTCCTGTTATTAAATCAAAGTAGGGAAATGCGCACCCGAAGGGGTGCCGGGGCAGACTTCGTCTGTTTTCATGCCCCCGGCTCGCCTCCGCAGAGGCGAAACCTCCTGCGCACAAGTCCGATGCGAAAATCGGACAAATCAGCGATGGATGTCCACAATGCGCAGGTGCAGCGTGCCGCGCGGAATTTCCACGTCCACAATATCGCCGACAGTCTTGCCCAGCAGGGCAGCGCCAATCGGGGATTCGCTGGAAATGCGGCCTTCGTCGGGGTCGGCTTCGTCCGCACCCGCGCCCACGATGCCGTACTCGGACTGCGCGCCCGTGTCGGTGTTCTCGTAGCGGACGGTGATGCCAACGGACACACGGTCGGTGGACAGCTCGCTCTCGTCGACGACTTCCGCGTTTTCAATCAACGCCTTCAAGCGGGTGATTTCCGCTTCGTTCTTCGCCTGATCGTTGCGCGCTTCCGTGTATTCAGCGTTTTCAGACAAGTCGCCGAAGCCGCGGGCGATTTCGATGGCGTTGATGATTTCCTTGCGTTTGACATTCAGCAGGTAATCGTAGCGCTCCTGCAATTTCTTCAGCGATTCCGCTGTCATGATATTATGTTTCTGTTCTTCTGCCATGTGGGCTTGCTCCTTTCATATCGCGGCATAAACCGCAAAGAAGCACCCGAAGGAGACGCAAGCGCGATTCCGGGTGCGAGGGGACTATGGGACAGCTTCCATTATACTTGTTTTTTCCGCGTCTGTCAATCGAAAAAGTGCTGGAATGTCGGATTTAACCGGGTTTAACTGTGTTTTGCCGGCGGCACAAAGCCCTCGAAAATCGCGATGTCGTATTTGCCGCGCGTGTGGTCGAGCGCTTCCTGCGAGCGGATCGTCCACGCGACCATCCACGGGCGCATCAGGCGCACAAGGCGCATCGGCAGATTCAGCCCGTGTTCGCTGATGGCTTCGTACGCCAGAAAGTCCGGGCGGCTCAAAACGTGCTGCATCAGCGTGGAAATAAAGAACGCCGTCAGCGGCTTCACGCCCTTGTGCGCCGCTTCGCCGCCCAGCCCGAACGCAAGCTGTCCGCGGATGATTTCCGGCGCGTTTTTCCGGAACCACTGCACCGCGCGCGGGTCGAAGCTCTCCATGCACCAAAGCCCGTTGTAGTGCTGCATCCGCTCCCGGACGGCGCTGCACAGGCTGTCCACATTCTGCTCCACCTTCAGCTCCACAATCAGCGGCACACGCCCGCCGACTGCCGTCAGCACCTCGTCAAACGTCGGGACGACCTCGTCCGTGCCGCTTAAGTGACACGCGCGCACCTCCGCCAGCGTGCTCTGCGCAATCCGCCGGTCAACACCGCACACGCGCTTCAAATTGTCGTCGTGATGCACCACCAGCACGCCGTCTTTCGTGCGGTGAACGTCCAGCTCAATGCCGTACCCCGCATCGACCGCCGATCGAAATGCGGACAGGCTGTTCTCCGGCCGCTGCGCATTCCATAGCCCGCGATGGGCATAATCCACCTTCGTCAGCGCGGACATGTCGCGGCGGGGGAGGCGCGGAATCAGCAGAAAGACGTACAGCAGAATCAGCACAATCAGAATGATGAGAAACACCATCGTGAACCCCTTCTTCCGAAAAAGATTTTCGGCTGAATTATAGCACAGCTTTTGCTTTTTCGCTATCCTTGTGCTATAATTCAGGGTGAATTCTATCACGAGGTGACGATGAATGCGCATTGCACTGCTGGCTACGGGCGGAACAATCGCCTGCCGCCAAACGCCAGATGGACTCTCTCCGGCGCTCCATGCCGAAGAACTGGCGAAGAGCATCTCCTGCCGCGACGGCGTGACGCTCCTGCCTGTGGACGTGTTCTCGATGGATTCCAGCAACATTCAGCCGGAAGAGTGGACGCAGCTTGCCCACGCCGTTGACCGCGCCATGCAGGACTGCGACGGCGTTGTCATTACCCACGGCACGGATACGATGGGCTACACCGCCGCCGCGCTGTCCTATATGCTCCTTGGGCAGATGAAGCCCGTCATCCTGACCGGCAGCCAATTGCCCCTTGGCGCGCCCCTCTCCGATGCCGAAATCAACCTCTCCTGCGCTATCGAAGCCGCTTGTCAGGGCGTCGCCGGAACATACGTCTGCTTCAACCGCAAGCTGATTCTCGGCACGCGCGCCGTCAAAACGCACACGCTCTCCTTCGATGCCTTTGACAGCGTGAACCGCTCCCTCTCCGGCATGGTGGACAGCAACGGCGTGCACTTCCTGCGCCCGCAGAGGATTGACATGCCGTACCAGCTCCGCCCGGAGGTTGACAGCCGCGTGTTCCTGCTCAAGCTATTCCCCGGTACGCAGCCCGATGTGCTGGATTTTATCGCACAGGCGGGCTATCGCGGACTGGTGATTGAGGCGTTTGGACTCGGCGGACTGCACTATATCCGGCGGAATCTGGTGGAAAAACTGCGGATGCTGAGGAGAAATGGCGTTCGGATACTGGTGCTGACGCAGTGCATGTATGAAAAGGCGGATTTGTCGATTTATGAGGTCGGGACGCAGCTGCTGCGGACGGATGTGCTGTCGGGGATGGACTTGACGACGGAGGCCGCGGTGACGAAGCTCATGTGGGCATTGGCGCAGGATAATACGGATGAATTATTGACGAAAAATTTGTGCGGCGAAATCAGGGACTAAGGCAGAAAGGCAGTAGGGAAGCGCGCTCAAGCCGGGCAGCCCAAAAAAGGGTCAAGGGGGGACTTCGTCCCTTTCCGTCTGTCCCTTGCAGGGTCAAGGGACAGCGTCCCTTGCGGGGTTTGGGGCAGCGCCCCAACTGCCGCACGGGCGACCAACTCAAAAGGAACAGTCAACAAAGGTGCAGGCAGCGAAGCGTCCCTGCCCCTAACGTCGCGCGTCCTCAGACGCGCCTCCAACTTGCGCTACCACCCCCCTGCACATTGTCGCGCCAAATGGGCGCGACCGAATAGCCGCGCTACCCCCGCGAATGGAGCTGAAACACGCATGAAAATCGCCCTCTTCTCTGCCCTTGTCAGGAACAAAGACATTCCGCATAACCTCGCCGCGATGACCGCCGCCATCGCCCAAGCCGCCGCTGATGGTGCCGACCTTGTTGTGTTCGGCGAATCCACCCTCCAAGGCTTCGACTGCCTGTGCTGGTCTTATGCCGCTGACCGCGATATGGCTCTCCCACTTGATTCCGCTCCTATCCGCCAATTGCAGGACGCTGCCCAAAAGTACGCCACCGCCATCTCCTTCGGCTTCATCGAGCGCGACGGGGATGCCCTGTACAGCAGCTGCGCCTTCATCGGCGCGGACGGCGAAATCATCCACCGCTTCCGCCGCGTCAGCATCGGCTGGAAGGAGTACCGAAAGACGGATGCCCACTACCGCGAGGGCACGCACTTCGAGAAATTCACCTATGGCGGCAAAACCTTCGCCATCGGGCTGTGCGGCGACCTCTGGACGGACGGCAGACCCGAAGAAATGCACGCACTCGACGCCGATGTGGTGCTCTGGCCTGTCTGGTGCGACTACCGCGCCGATGAATGGAACAGCACCATCAAGCACGAATACGCGGAACAGGCGCAAAAGTGCGGCAGGCGTGTGCTGCTCATCAATCCCTACTGTGCGGATGATAATGCCGATGATGCTGCGGCGGGCGGGGCAGCTGACTTCCGCGACGGCAAAATTCAGGCGGAACTGCCCGCGGGAAACAGCGGGATGCTGATGATAAATGTATAAATCAATGGCAGGACTCACCGAAAGTCCTGCCATGCTTTTTGCCGCAAAGCCTCGTCCGACTGGAACGCATCCGGCATGACAATCGCCCGCCGCGCCGCCTGCTCTACCTCCGCCGCCCAACCCGACGGGTACAGCGCCAAATCCTCCCGCACCGAAAACAATCCCTGATGCACCAGCTGCTCCTGCGCGCCCCGGCATACGAGAAACGACAGCAAGTCCGCCGCGCCATCCTGCGCACCCGCGCAAATCGACGAAAGCAGCACCTGCTCCGTCGTGACTGTCTGCCCGACCATCACCCGGAATGGAAAGCCCTTGCCCGCGCTCGTCAGCCCCGAAAACGCCACCACTTGCCCCGTCGTCAGCATCGCCGACGCGCATTTCCGCTTCCGGAAGCGCTGGTACACCGCGTCGGACGGCAGCTGCGCAAAGTCATCCGTCCAGCGCGGGTACGCCTGATTCACGAAAATTTCCCGCAGGGCGTACAGCGCGCATCCACCGGGGGAAAGCAGCGGACAATTTGCCGCGTCCGCCTTCTCCAGCGGAAACAGCGCGGGCGTCTGCTCCGGCGAAAGCGTTGATGATGGGCGACCCAGCAGCGTCGTCGGGGCGGGCGTGGCGGCAGTTTGCGGATCATACGCCGAATCCACCGCCAGCACCCACGCGCCCCAGCAAAGCGGATACGCCACCTGCCGCCCGCCGGACAGCAGCCCCGCGAAAATCGGCGCATCGCCCGAAATCGGCAGGAAAAGCCCGTCTGGATCGGTGATGTCGCCGGGGCGGTAGAGCACCACGTCCGGCAGCAAGGATTCCTCCGCGGTCAGCTCATCCGCCGACACCTGCCGCAGGTAAATCAGCATGCCCGGATGCTGCCGTTCGTAGGCGGACAGCTGCGTTTCCACCCACCGCGCCGCGCCGCCGGGGCTGTGGAGCATCCACACGCGCAGGAGCGTCCGATTATCCCCCGAAAGCCCCGCAATCGGGCGATTCTGCCCGTGCAGATAAAACGCCAGAACACCCGACAAAATCAGCAGAAGCACAGAAAGCGCACTGATAACGATTTTCTTCCTCATGTCCGCCCCTCCATGGGGCAGCGTATGCGGATTTTTTCGCCGGGATGCCTTGCAATTCTTGTCGGTTCATGGTATGATAAAAAAAGTCTGTCCAGCAGAGGAGAGGAAAGCATGGGTCGACTGTATCGCTGCCTTCGCGCAGTTGTGCGTGCTGTCACGCCCCGCATGACCACGACGTGGGAAGAGCCGTTTTCGGGCAATCCCAGCGTTTTTGTGTGCAACCACGTCGGGGCGTTCGGGCCGATTGACATGGTGGTCAAGTTCCCCCTGCGGGACGAAGTGCGCGTGTGGTGCAACGAGGGCATTATGAACCGCAAAACCTGCCCCGCCTACGTTCGGCAGGACTATTGGTGGAAGCCGGGCTGCCGCTTGGAGCCGCTGTATAACGCGACGCTGCCGTATATTGCCGCCGCCGTGCTGCCGCCGATTCTCCAGAGCGCGCCGACCATCCCCGTTTACCACGACGCGCGGGTGATGACGACGATGCGCCAGAGCATGAAGGCGCTCAAAGAAGGTAAACACTTGGTGATTTTCCCGGAGCAGCCCAGCGGGTTTGGCGAGCATCACAACTGGATCAACACGGGCTGGCTGAACATCTGCACGATGTTCTACCGCGCGACGGGCAAGAATTTGACCCTCTACCCGGTGCATATCGACCAGAAGAAGCACTGCTTTGAGGTGCAGAAGCCGGTAATGTTCGACGGCAATCGCACCTTGGAGGAGCAGCAGGACGAGCTGGTGAAGCACTTGGCGGCGGGGCTGCGCGGGCAGCATGTGGAGGAATAAGGAAGTTCTAGGGTAACACCGCACAAATGAGGTGGTCGACTGGCGAATGGATTTTTCGTCAGATGCAAATGCAAATTTCGAAGGTTTACTGGATGTAAATCGAGGAATTTGCATGCCGCAGATGGCGGAAAAGACATCGCAAGGCGTGCCGCCGAATTGTGCGGTGGTGCCCTAACCAAACAAAACCTCTGCCGTAGCCAATAAGGGATTTCCCAAAAGTTGCGGCGCCGAAGGTTTCCAAAGGGCGATCGCAGACGTTCGTCTGTTTTCTTGCCCTTTGGTCGCGCCCGCAGGCGCGAAATCCCCTGCAAGAATAGCATAGAAATGAAAATAGCAGCAGTGCCTCCGGGAGCAAAAGCCCCGAAAAGCACTGCTGCTTTTTGATTTCCCTGCTTACGCCATCGACTCCGCCATCTTCTTGCCGCCCAGCACATGGAAGTGCAGGTGCTGCACGCTCTGGCAGGCGTCGCAGCCGCAGTTGCTCACCACGCGGAAGCCGCTCTCGGCGATACCCTCCTGATGCGCGACCGTCCGGCACGTCCGCAGGCACGCCGCCAGCAGCTCGTCGGACAGCGCATCCACCGCATCCAGCGACGCGACGTGCGTCTTCGGCACGACCAGCACATGCACCGGCGCCATCGGGTTGATGTCGCGGAAAGCGTAGGTCTTGTCATCTTCGTAGACCTTGGTGGAGGGGATTTCCCCGGCGATGATTTTGCAGAACAGGCAGTTTTCCATGAGAATCATCCTTTCTGATATTGATTTTGGTGTGCACATTGGCGGATAGGCTATGTGGTCGCGCCCATCTGGCGCGACAATGTGCAGGTAATGGGTTAAGCGGCTGGGGGGCGCGTCTGCGGACGCGCAAAGTTTGTGTGCTGCGCTGAAAGCGCTTCGCTGTTCAGCGCTTGTGTTGCAGGGTTGAGCGCGTTTCCCTCGCTGGTCACACGACAAACAGTTGGGGCGTTGCCCCAAACCCCAGCAGGGGCGCCGCCCCTGCACCCTGCAAGGGGCATTGCCCCTTGACCCTTTTTTTGTCCCCAGGCTTGGTCGCGTTACCCTACAATCTTTTTCCGCAGATTATTCTCAGGGCGTGCCGTCCATGCCGCCTTCATTCAGTCCCGTCAGGCGGACGCGAACAAATTCCCCCTGCCGTCCATTGTAGCCCTCCGGCAGTGTCACCGCGATATACTCCGGCGTATAGCCCGTCCAATGACCATTCACCGGCTCTTCCAGCAGCACTTCCGCCACCTCATTGACCCACTGCTCCCGGTACAGCCTTGCCATCTCGTCGCCCGCGGCAATCAGCAGGCGCGCACGGCGTTCCTTCTCGGCGTTCGAGAGCTGTCCCGGCATCACGGCGGCTTTTGTGCCCTCGCGCTGAGAGTAGGGGAAAACGTGAATTTTGGCATAGCGGGCTTCGCGGATGAAATCGCGCGTTTCCTCGAACTCGGCTTCCGTTTCGCCGGGGAAGCCAGTCAATACATCCGTTGTGAACGCCGCCATCGGGTAAACGGCGCGCAGGTTCTCCATCGCCTGACGGTACATGCGCATGTTGTAGCGGCGCGCCATCCGCTGCAAAACGGTGTCGCTGCCGGATTGCAAAGCGAGGTGGAACTGCGGGCAGACCTTGTCCATCGTGCGGAGGGCCTGCGCGAATTCGACGGTCGCGACGGTCGGCTCAAGGCTGCCAAGGCGGATGCGGCGCACGCCCGGCACGTCCTGCACGGCGCGAATCGCGTCCAGCAGCGTCTGGCGCGGCGTGAAGTCCCGCCCGTAGCTGGTCAGGTGGATGCCTGTCAGCACCAGCTCGGTGAATCCGGCTTGCGCCAGACGTTCGGCTTCGGCACGGATTTCATCCACCGGGCGGGAGCGAATCGGCCCGCGCACGCTGGGGATGATGCAGTAGGTGCAGTGGTTGTTGCAGCCCTCCTGAATTTTGAGCGTCGCACGGGTGTGTTCCTCCTGCGAGGTGATGGTCAGCGGCTCGAAGGGGGTCGTGGCGTTCAGCTCGTTGACGGCGTTGATGGATGTGTTCTCCCGCAGCGCCTTTTCCAGCAGTTCGACGACTTCGCCGCGGTGCTGTGTGCCGATGACGAGGCGCGCGCCGGTTTCAAGCAGATCCTCTGGCTTGCGCTGCGCCAGACAGCCCGCCAGAATCAGCGCGCTGTCCGGATGTTCGCGGCGCAGGCGGCGCGCCAATTGCAGGGATTTCTTGTCGCCCGTGCCGGTCACGGTGCAGGTGTTGATGACGTAAACATCCGCGTCCGCGTCGAACGGGACGATTTCATAGCCGGCGGCGCGGAATTTCTCCAGCATCGCCTGCGTGTCGTATTGGTTGACCTTGCACCCAAGGGCGTGGAAGGCAGCAGTTTTCATGGTTTCACTCCAATTCACCGTATAGGCAGAACAAGGCGCTTAAGGCGCAAAGTCCTGCGGTTTCGGTGCGTAAAATGCGCGGACCGAGCGTCACGCTTTGGCAGCCGCAGTCTTTCATCCGGGCGATTTCGTCCGCACTCATGCCGCCTTCAGGCCCGATGACAATTGCGAGGTCACGGATTTCCGGATGCTCCCGGTGGAAGGCGGTCAGGCTGTACTCGCGCGCGTCCTCCCAAGGGACGATGGCGGCTTCGTACGTTTTCAGCGCCGCCAGCAGGGCAGGGAAGGCAATCGGCGCATCCACCGCCATCATCTGGCAGCGCCCAGACTGCTTGCAGGCTTCGCGGGCGATTTTCTGCCAGCGCTCCTGCTTCTTCGCGCCGTCCTTGGCGCTGAGCTGCACGACGCAGCGGCTCATAGCCACCGGGACAACCCGCGCTGCGCCCAGCTCCACCGCCTTTTGCACAATCAGCTCCATCTTCTCCGCTTTTGGCAAGCCCTGATAAAGCGTGATGCGCAATTTCGCCTCGGTGGAGGGCAGTTCGCCTGTCAGCCGCGCCGTCACGCCCTCCGCCGTCATCTCCGCAATCTCGGCGGAAAAGCGCCGGCCGTCCAGGAACAGCTCTGCCGCGTCGCCCGGCTGCATCCGCAGCACGCGGGACGCATGGCGCGCGTCCTCCTCCGACAGCGTGACAAGGCTGCCGATTTCACCCAGCCCGTCAGCATAAAAGCGGTGCATTACTTCTTCCTCCGGGACAGCATGGCGACCCACTCACCCTTGCGCTTCGTTTCCAGAATCGTGTAATCGGCGGCGGTCAGCGCGTTCACCACGTCCTGTTCGCGCTCCTTGATGATGCCGGAGCAGATGAACAGCCCGCCGGGGACGATGTGATCCACCAGCGGCTGCGCGAACATGCAGATGACGTCGGCGATGATGTTCGCCACGCACAGGTCGCACACGCCGTCGCTGCTCGCCAGCAGATTGCCCTCCACCGCGCGGACGCGGTCGGACAGGTGGTTGTGCTCAATGTTCTCCTTCGCCACGCGCACCGCCACGGGGTCAATGTCGATGGCAAGCACGTCCTTCGCGCCGAGCATCGCCGCGCCGATGGCAAGGATGCCGCTGCCCGTGCCGACGTCGATGACCGATTCGCCGCCGTGCATCGCGTCCTCCAGCAGCTCCAGGCACATCGAGGTCGTCTCGTGCGTGCCGGAACCGAACGCCATGCCGGGGTCAATCTCGATGATGCGGTCGCCGGGCTGCGGTTCGTAATGTTCCCACGTCGGCTTCACCACCAGCGAACGCCCCGCCTTGAACGGCTTGTAGAACTTCTTCCACACCTCCGCCCAGTCCTCGTCACGAACATTCAGCGTCGAAATTTCCAGCGTGCCGAGGTCAAGCCCCAAATCCATGTGATGCAGTTCGTCGCAGCGGCTGCGCAGCGCCTGCATCCGGTCTGCGAAGGAACTGTCCGGCGTGAACCACGCGTGCACCAGCACATCCTCCGGCATGGAGGAAATCAGATTCGGGTCGATAATCTCCCAGTAGCCATTGGGCTTGTTGGGGTCGGGAATATCCGCGCGATCCTCTACCATCGTGCCGGTCGCGCCCTCCGCCATCAGCGCCTCGGACACAATGTCCGCGCCCGCCGTGGTGGTATGAATCGTCAATTCAATCCAGTCCATGTGTGTACCTTCCTTACAGATAAAATACCAACATAATTATATAGCAAAACCCTGCCGAAATCAACCCGGCAGGGTAAAGGAGATGAAAAACTGTGGCGGAAAGTGCTGGAAAGGGGGAAAATTCCGTGATTCCCCCTGCAACAACAAAAGTCAACTATGGGAGTGTGCACCCGAAGGGGTGGAGGGGGCGATCGGAAAGCCCCCTCCTCGCCTCCGCAGAGGCGAAATCCCTGCGCATGAAGCAGGATCTTCTACGCAGAAAGCACGAATCAATCAGTCGTAGAACGATTCTATCCCATCCAGCAGATGCCCCTCGCGCACATCGCGGGTGGTGGTGTACATCCGCCGCGTCAGCACCGTGCCGCCGCGGTAGTACAGGCAGATAAACGGGCAATCCTTCGCAAACTGCTCCTGAATGTCGTACAGCACGGATTGGTAATCCGCCTGCGTGACCTGCGTGCGCAGCTTCTTGAACAGCGCATCCATCGTCTTTGAGCGGTAGGCGACGTAGTTGCAGGTGTTGCCGCTCATCAGCAGAAAGCCAGGGTCGGGGCAGACGTCCATGGCGAAGGAAACCAGCGCAATGTGGAAATTGCCCGCTTTCAGGCGTTCCTGCATCGTGCTGTACGACACCGTCTCCACCGTCGCCTTGATGCCGATTTGCCCCAGCATGTCGGCAATCATGTTCGCCGCCTGCACGCGCACGCTGTTGTCCGGCTCTTCGTAGGTGATGATGTTGTAGGTGAGGTCGGCGGCTTCGTTGTTCTTGTTGGGCTTGTCCACATAGCCGCTGCCATCGGTGTCGTACCAGCCGTCCTCCTCCAGCAGCTGCCGCGCCTTGTTCAAATCAACTTGGAAGTAGGAGGACAAGTTCGAGTTGTACATCCACGTTCCCTGAATCATGGGCGTGTTCGTCCGGTCAACCATGCTCATGTAGACGGACTGGACGATGGAATCAATGTTGATGCAGGAGCGAATCGCCGTGCGCATGTTGTTTGTCATCGAGCCGAGATAGTTGTTCAGCAGCAGGCACTCCAGCTGATTCGTGCGGTAGGTGATGGCGAGCGTGTTGGTGGAGGATTTGTACTGCGCAATGGACAATGAACGGGAAAATATGGCATCGACGTTGGAATACTGGTACGCATTTACCACGTCGGCGTCCTTGCCGTACAGGTCGAAGTAGAGATTCTTGAACTGCGGCGGCTTGCCGCTGTAATACGGGTTCAGCGAGAGCGTCATGCTGCCCTTCGTGCCGTTGGAATAGGGCGTGAAGGCCGTAATCATGTACGCGCCTGTGCCGGGGGGGTTTGCGCTTTCCAGTGCGCTCGCGGGCAGCACCGGGAATGTCATGGCATACAGCACGCCGTAATACTGCCGATCGGCGCGCACCTCCACCGTGTAGTTGTCCCGTGCCTTGATTTCCTTGACGAAGTAGCGCAGATTGGCGTAGTATCCCTTGTTCGTCAGGTTTGTGTCCTTGGCGCAGGAAATGATGTAGTTCGCCGTCGCGACGACGTCGTTCGCCGTCATTTCCGTCCCGTCGGAGAACAGCACGCCCTGCCGCAGCGTGAAGGTCCATGTGCGGCCGTTGCCGGTCTGCGTCCAGCTTTCCGCCAGACCAGCCTGCGGCTGATAGTTGTCGTCAATGGTGATGAGCGAATCGTACATCAGGTCGAAGATGGAAAGCATGTCCCGCTCGACCGGGAAGAGGGGATTCAGGCTCGTCGTCTTGCTGCTCTGGATGCCGATGACCAGTGCGTCACTGGTTGGCGACGCCTGCGCGGACAGCACGGGCAGACATAGAATCGCCATCAGCAGCGCCAGCAGCTTCCGCGCTTTCGTTGGGGTAGAGAAGGGCTTCGTAAATGCCATAGGATGTCGTCACTCTCCCTGCGTATTGTTTGGTCGGGCCGTCCGGCAGCTTGTCTACGGGGATGGTCACGCCGTCTGACGAAATGCCCTTGTCGCTCAGCCAGCGGGTAACAGTCGTCTGCCCCGCGTGATAGGCGGAGGAGACAAGCACCGCGTCGCCCCGGAACAGCTTGGACAGGTAATTCAAGTACCAGCAGCCGTAGCGGATGTTCGTTTCCGCGTCGTAGAGGTGGTCGAAGGAATAATTGCTGTCGCCAATTTTCCCGGCAATCCATTCTGCCGTGTCTGGCATCAGCTGCATCAGCCCACGCGCGCCCACACTCGATTCCGCATCCGTGCGGAAGGAGCTTTCATTGCGGATGATGGCGGCGACGAACGCGGGGCGGAGGTTGTATTCCGCCGCATAGCGCTCAATCAGCGGCTGGTAGGTGATGGAATTTCCGTTTTCGCCCTCGACGACGTGATAGTAGCTCAGCGTGTTCTGCCGCGCGGTTTCCCACTCTTCGGCGCGCGTCGTCAGGTACGCCTGCATCAGGTAGTGCGCCGCCAGCAGCCCCAGCAGCACGATGCACAGCCCGACAATCGTCCACGTCAGCCAAAGGGGCAGGCGGTTCGGGTCAGCAGTTTCCGTCGAGGCGGTTTCCGCCAGAACGGATTCCACCCGATGCGGCACGGCGGATTGCGTCGGAAGCGGGGCAGTGCGGCGCTGCGGCAGCTGCGAATACGCCGGATTCATGCCCGTATACGGCGCCTGCGCCTGACGAACGGGCGGCATTTGCGAGGGACGCTGCGGCGGACGTTGATTCGGCAGCTGCGTATAATACCCTGTCTGCTGCTGATACCACGCGGGCGCGGCAGAGCGTGGCTGCATGGCTTGCTGCACAGGCGAGGGCGGTGGATTCTGTGAATTTGATTGTGGCGGACAGCCCCGCGTCGGCTGCACCGGATGCTGCGTCACCGGCTGCGCTTCCTGCGCGGATGGGGCTGCCTGCGCTTGATAGCGGTCACTTCGTCTGGGACGCGGTGTGTTTTCCATGCGAACCCTCCTTCGCAAGTTCGGCGGCGTAAAGCGGGGGAATCAGCGCGGCGGTTTCTTCAATCGTGCCGTCTGTCGGGATGACGACGTTCGCCCGGCGCGCCTTTTCTGCCGTGTCCATTTGGCTGCGCAGGCGGTTTTCCGCTTCCTCGCGGGTGAAGCCGTCGCGCGCCATCAGGCGGGCAAGCTGCGTCTCGCGGTCGAGCGATGCGCACCAGACCGTGTTGCATAGCCCGTCCAGCTCAGCTTCGTAGAGCAGCGGCATGTCCAGCACGCAGATTTTCGCGCCGCCCTCCTTCGCGCGGAGGATTTCCCGTTCAATCATCTCCCGCAGGAGCGGCTGCATCAAGTCATCCAGCGCATGACGGCGCTCGTCGCTGGCGAAGATGAGGCTGCCCAGCGCGCGGCGGTCAAGCGTGCCGTCCGCGTGGAAAACCTCGCTGCCGAATTCCGCGCGAATCGCGGGCAGTGCCAGCCCGCCCGGCTGCGTCAGCGCGCGGGAGAGCTGATCGCCGTCGATGATGGTGGCGCCGAGCGATTTCAGCGTGAGCGAAATGGTGGATTTTCCACAGGCAATACCGCCTGTCAGACCGATGATGCGCATGAGAATATCCCTCCTTTTGGGCGCGCAGGTTTGCTTATCAAACGAATCAGCGCGCCAAAAGACTGCATTTCAATCCACGCTCCCCACGCGGGGAGCGAAAGCGCAAAGCGACAATTCTGCCTACCCAAACCATACGCTTTGCACAAAAAGTATACGACAAAATCAACCGACAATGAAGCAAAACACCCCGGCAGGGCGTTTTTTTCGCGTCCTGCCGGGAGGTTTGGGGGAAAATCAAATCTTCGTTTCCAGCAGCTTCTTTTTGAGGTCGCTTTCCATCTGATAGAGCGTCTTTTCGGCTTCGACGCGCTTGGTGTGGCCTTCCTGCTGGATGGTCATTACCTCGCTGATGGTGTCGATGAGGCTCTGGTTCGTCTGCACGAGCGTCTCGATGTCGATGATGCCGCGCTCGGATTCCTTTGCCGTCTCGATGGTGCTCATTTTGAGCGTCTCGGCGTTCTTCTTCAGCAGCTCGTTGGTCATGTTCGTGACCGCGCGCTGTGCCTGCATCGCCTGTTGCGTGTGGTGCAGCCCAAGCGCCAGCACCATCTGGTTCTTCCACAGCGGCAGCGTGTTGGAAATGGTGGACTGAATGCGTTCCACCAGTAAACTGTCATTATTTTGCAGCAGACGAATCTGCGGCGCCATCTGCATGGATACCTGACGGGTCAGCTTCAGGTCGTGCAGCTTTTTCTCGAAGCGGTCGCACTGCGCGGCAAGGTCGTTCGCCTTCTGCGCGTCCATCGCGTCGCCGGATTCCGCCGCCTTCGCCATCAGCTCCTTCAATTCGCCCTCGCGCACGCGCTGCAGTTTCTCTTCGCCCGCGATGATGTAGAGCGTCAGCTGGCGGAAATACGCCGTGTTCTGGTCGTACAGGCGGTCGAACATGGCAACGTCCTTGAGCAGCTGCGCCTGATACCCTTCCAGCGAGGTCGCGATATTTTCGACGTTCACATTCGCCTTGTTGTAGCGTGCCTTCATGCGCTCAATGCGGTTGTCGGCACTGTGGAAGATTTTGAAGATACCCTTGGGTTCTTCCGCGTCCGCCTCAAAGCCCTTCAGTTCAACGACGAGGTTTTCCAGCATCTTGCCGACTTCGCCCGTGTCCGACGTGCGGACGGCTTGCAGCGCGCTCTCGGAGAAATCGCTGATGTGTTTTTGCGCATCCGCGCCGAAGAGCAGCACATGGTCAGGGTTGGTGATGTCCAGCTTGGTCAGAAAGTCCTCAATCGCGGCGCGCTCGGCGGGGGTCAGCTGGCTCTGGTCGAGGCGGGGCGCGGTCGCTTGGGCGCTGGTCTGCGGCTGCGCGGCGGCAGCGGTCGGCACGGCAAGCGGTTCAGCTGTGGTCGATGCGGGGGCGGCGGGCTGCTGCTGAATGCTCTGCGCGGGGGCGGCGGACGGCGCGACGGGATCGGGAACATCCGGCGTGAGGGAAAGCATCGGGAACTGATCAGCCATGGGAAAATCCTCCTCGTGTATATTGATAATTGTTAATTTTGATAGAACTTCTTCTGTTGCCGGTCGGCTTCGGGAATATCCTCCTCCGGCATTTTCAGCACGGGTGCGCCCTGATTCATTTGCCGCGCCGCCGCCGTGCCAGATGTGTGCAAATCCGCCTGCTGCGTCGAATAGGGGACAGACGCGTTCTGCTGCTGCCGGTTCGCCTCTTTCAGCGATTCGGACAGCACACTCTCCATGTAGCCGTCGCGCTTGAGCATCTGTTCCAGCACGTCCATGTCCGCGCTCATGTCCAGCATGTCGTCCTTGTGCATGGCGTCAAGCTGCTTCTGCGCGGCTTGCAGAATCATATCCAGCGCGTGGATGAGGTTCTCGCGCGTCGTGTTCATCTCGCTGTACGACACGCCGCGGGTTTTCATCGTGCGGTAGGACTGCAGGAGCTTGAGCGTCGTGGGCAAATAGTAGCTCATGAACTTGCGCATCCGGCTGGCTTCATTGGGGTCATCGACGACTGTCTGCAGCATCTTGCGCACCAATTCATCAAGGTCTTTCAGCCGCCGGGTCATCACGAACTCGTCAATTTGCTCGCGCTCGGCGGCAATCTGGCTGAGCAAGTCCAGCCCGCCGGCGACGACTTCCTTCGCGCGCTGATCCTCCGGCGTACCCACCTGAATCACCGGCTCTTCCTTCACGCGCTCGCCATTCTCGGTGTGCAGCCCATCCAGCGGCGTCGCCATCGTCTCAATCAGCTTCTTCAGCCCGGAGGCAATGGCAAATCCGCCGACGAAGCGCCAGAAGCCGGGAATCGGCAGAGAAATAATCCCCAGAAATGACACCCAGAACGCAATCTGACCGGCGATAACCGCTTTGGTTTCCTTTTTCTTCTTGGACTTGCTCATGGAAGTCTCCTTACTCCTCACTCAATCGCGGGATGCTGTCATTATACCGGAAAGCAGCGCGGATGCGCAAGGGGAAGCGGCGGAAAAATACGCTTTGCCGCCTGAAAAATACACTGTGACCGCGCAAAACACAGCAACCCTTTCTATTATAGCACACTTCCCGGGCAAAAGGAAAGCACAAAAGATGAGAATTTCATGAAACTTGCGCGTTCTGCCGGGGGAGAATTGCGCATACCTTGTCCCGAACAACCGAAAGGAGGAAAACGCGGTGGATGCGCAGCTTCGGAAGGAAACGGTGACGATGGAGCAGGTGACGGCACACGGCGCGTCACAGGCGGTGGTGGAAGGCGAAATTACGCTGCCCGGCGGTCTGCGGGAGGAAACGCACGTGCTGCACGCGGGCGGGATGGCGGTGGTGGACAGCGCCGAAAGTGGGGCTGACCGCGCGACGCTCTCCGGCAAGGTGATTTTCCACGTCCTCTACACGCAGGGCGCGCCGAATCAGGTGCATGTGGTGGAGGCGACGGCGGACTTTATCCACCAGTGCGATTTGCCGGGCGCGCAGCCGAAAGGTCGCGTACAGGCACAGGCGAGGGTGGAGCATGTGGATGCCTCAGTGCAGGGCGGGCGGCTGAATATGCGCGCGATTGTGCAGCTGGATGCCCGCGGCGCGTCCACGCAGGCGCTGGAGGTGCTCACAGGGGTGAATGCGCCGGGCGGCGCGGAAGTCGCCACGCAGGAGATTGCCCTGCGTCGAACCGTCGCCAGCGGACAGGCGGATACGCTGCTCCGGGAGGAATTTGAGCTGCCGGAGGGCTTACAGGTGCGCGAGACGCTCTGCGCGGACGCGGCGGCGCAAATCAGCGATATCACGGGCGGACAGGGGCGAATCGGCGTGGAGGGCACGGTGACCATTTCGGCGGTGCACGCCAGCGATTTGCCCGGCAAGCCGCTTGTCGTCACGCACCATGAGGCGCCGTTCAGCCAGACGCTCGAACTCAGCGGCGAAAGCGGTGATTTGCTTGATGCCCGCGTGACCGTGCGTGATGTCGCGGTCGCCAGTCAGGACGCGGGCGACGGGGGAAAGACGCTGCGGGCGGAAGTCCTCCTTGGCGTGCAGGGGACGGCGGACACGCAGGAGAAGCTGACTGTCCTGCGCGATGCGTACAGCTATCAGGGGGCGGCGCTGACCTTTTCCGGGCGCGACGTGGTGATTCGCACGGGGCAAAGGCGCGCCTCTGCCGCTGAATCCGGCAAGACGACGCTGCTCCTGCCCGACGGCACGCCCCCTGTGCGCGGGATGCTTGCCGCGTTTGCCACGCCCATCATGACCGCGCAGGACAGCACGGGCAGCCGCTTGAACACCGAGGGGATGCTCGAAATCACCCTGCTGTACATGACCGACGAGAACACCGCGCCCGTGACCGTGCATCAGGAAACGCCGTTCCGCACGTCCTTTGCCGTCTCTGCCGCGCCGGACAGCATCATTACCCTGACGGCGGACGAGGTGGAAGCCACGCCGATTACCTCCGACCGCGTGGAACTGCGCTACGTCCTCCGCCTGACCTGCGACGGCGTGGAGACGCAAAGTGCGCACCTGTTGACCGACGCGCAGGAGGAAGCGGCAGATGAGGTGGACGACGGGCTGTACCTGTGCTACTGCCAGACCGGCGAGGACTGGTGGACGCTTGCGAAGGAATACCGCGTGCCGCAGGAAAAGCTGCGGCGGCTGAATCCCGATTTGCCGGATGCCCTCAAAGCGGGCACGGGCGTAGTGGTGTGGAAGAAGAGCCAATAAGCAAACAGGTCGGAGGCAATCGCGCTTCCGACCTGCTTTGGCATATCAAATTTGTTCGATGACGCTCTCCATGCACGTTTCGCACCGAAACACCCTGTCATACCGCTTTTTCAGCGCCGCAAACGCCGCGTCCGCCGTGTCTTTTGTCTCGAACGCGCCGAACACCGCCGACCCGCTCCCGGTCATCAGCGAAGCCGCCGCGCCGAAATTCCGCAAATCCGTAATCGCATCCGCAATTGCTGGACGCATCTGCTCGCTCACCGGCTGCAATACGTTCCCCAGCGCCGGGGACAGCGCGCGCAAATCCCCATCCGCCAAAGCCGCCTGCGCCGCGTCATTGTCCGGGCGGAACGAAACCGCCTGCGCATGGTATGCCGCAAATACGTCGCGCGTCGAAAGCCCGCCGCACGGCTGAATCACCACCAGCGGGAAACACTGCCCGCAGGGGAGTTCCTGCATTGCTTCCCCAATGCCGCGGGTGCGGGTCAATCCGCCGCGGATGCAGAACGGCACGTCCGCCCCCAGCGTCAGGCCGACATCTTCCAGCTCCGCCCGCGTCAGTCCGGTTTCCCATAGGCGATTCAGCCCCACCAGCACGCCTGCCGCGTCGCTGCTGCCGCCGCCCATGCCCGCCCCAACGGGAATGTGCTTCTCGACATGAATGCGCGCTCCCAGCGGACAGCTTGTTGCCTTTTGCAGCGCCCGTGCCGCCCGCAGCGCCAGATGATGCTCGTCCGCCAGGAGCAGCGGCGTGCCGCCCGTCGTCAGCGTGATGATGCCATCGGTCGTCTTCTCCAGCGTGATTTCGTCGGCAAGCGTCACGCTCTGCATCAGCATGTCCATCAGGTGGTAGCCGTCCGCCCGCCGCCCGGTAATATCCAGCGTCCAGTTGATTTTCGCCCGTGCTCCAATCCGCAGCATAGCTTTTACCCTCCACAAAAGTGTCTTTCCTCTATCATACGCCAAACGCGGTGATTGTGCAAGGCGAAAAAATGTGCTATACTATAAGCGCCGCCGACAAAAGGCGGCAAACCACACGTTCGGATACAGTCCGAGAGGAGCAGAAGTGAAGAAACAGGATAAAACGCCCGTGCTGATTAACCTGGTCAGCACCATCCGCGACGAAGAGGGCGAGCAGGAAGCGCCGATGCAGCTGTTCTGCCGCGGAGAACTTAAGAAAACCGCCAGCGGCTATCTCATCCGCTATCAGGAGTCCATGCCGACGGAGGATGACAGCGAGATGGTGACGAGCGACGTGATTCTGTCGCTGTCCGAGCACCGCGTGACCATGAGCCGTCCCGGCGAATACGGCACGACGATGGTGTTCGTAAAGGATCAGCGCTTCGAGGGCGCGTATCACACGCCGTTCGGGGATATGGCGATGGCGGTGTTCCCGACGCAGGTCAAGTGCCGCGCGGCGGACGACGCCGGGATGGTGCACCTCGAATATCAGCTGGATGTGCAGGGGCGCTTCACCGCCATGCACACCATCCACATTGACTATTGCGCGACGGGGGCGCAGTAAGGATGCTGTCGGCGCTTCGGCAGGAGCTGCAGGAGATGCTGGCAACCGTGACGACGCTTCGCCGTCCGGCGCTGCGGCGGTCGGAGGACGCGAACGCGCTCTTCGCGACGGATTTGCCGCTTTTGGCGGACGCGGCGGATTTCTGCCGACTGGCAGAGAAGCACGGCTGGCGAACGTGGATACACGGCGGCTGGCTGCTGCTGGACAAGCTGCCGAATCCGCCGGACATGCCGACAAAAATCCCCGACGCGCAGGGCGAACTCGGCTGCTGCCTGTCGCTGCTTGC